>Ga0194121_10000149_pt1 | contig 117177 bp, 121 predicted proteins | sample TA2MahCa50mmetaG_FD_148609 | JGI IMG/M metagenome (GOLD analysis project Ga0194121, IMG submission 148609) | Freshwater microbial communities from Lake Tanganyika, Tanzania - TA2015020 Mahale Deep Cast 50m | ecosystem: Environmental > Aquatic > Freshwater > Lake | place: Tanzania: Lake... | reverse complement strand
TAGCCCTGGAGCATCGTGTCGAAGCCGAAGAACCACACGTCGAGCATGCGGCGCGCCGCTTCCTCCACGTCGAACTCGGGCGTGTAATCCTCGACGACGTGCCCCATGTCCGCCAAATGCCTTGGCGGTGGCGCGCACCGCGTTCGCGACCTCGGGATCGACGGGCGCGTCCATCAGTGGCGCCGTGGTCAGGGCGATGCGCAGCCGGCGCGGCGGCCGCTTGGCCAACACCGCGTAGGACTGCGTGGGCTTAGGGATCAAGAATGGATCGCCGACCTGCGGCACGGCCAGGCAATCCAGCATGGCCGCGGCGTCGCGCACGGTCTTGGTCTGCACGAAGTTCATGGCCAGGCCATATCCGCCCTCGTCGCGCAAGGGGCCGGCCGAGACGCGGTCGCGCGACGGCTTCAGCCCGACGCCGCCGCACCACGACGCGGGGATTCGGATCGAGCCGCCGATGTCGGAGCCATGCGCGATGGGCACCATGCCGGCCACCACGGCCGCCATGCCGCCGCCCGTCGAACCGCCGGAAGAGAAGCCCTGGCGCCACGGCGTCAAGGTGTTGCCGTAGAGCGCGTTCTCGGTCGAGCCCGCGATCAAATACTCGGGCGCGTTGGAGCGGCCGAGGATGTTCAGCCCGCTGGCGCGGAACAGCTCGGCCACGTTGGTGTCGCGTTCGGCGATCATACCCTTGCACAGCCGGCTGCCGTTCTCGATGACCCGGCCCGCCTCGTGGCCGCCGATGTCCTTGATCAGGAACGGCACGCCCCGGAACGGCTGCGCGCCGTGACCCAGATCGCCGGCGCCGGCACCGGCCGCGTGCTGCGCGATCCAGGCGCCGAAGCCGCGGCCACCGCGATCCTGGACTACGCGGTGGCCGAGGGCATCCTGGCGGAGCGCGTGCCGGGCGCTACAGACGCACCTCGCTGATCTGGATGATCGGCTCGATGGTCGTGTAGTTGGGGATGTCGGCCATCACCGCCTCGCCGTGCGCGGCGAACGCCTTCTGGAGGTCGTCGAGCGAGTCGAACAGCACGTGCCCGATCGCGATATAGGGCGGTTTCGACGCGGCCGTCTCGCCAGCCACGCCCTCGTCGACCGCGATGCCCTTGACCGCCTTGCCGAACCGCTTGCGCACCAGCGCCATATGCTTGGTGCAGTAGTAGTCCATGTCGAAGGACGCGCCGGGCGTCCAGGGGTAGAGAACGCTGACCTTGATCATGGCAGCCTCGCGCCCGTAGGGGCAGACAGGCTACTCCGCTTCGGCGGCGTAGTGGGCGACCGCTTCGGGGGCGGGGTGGTCGGAGGCCCAGCGGCGGGCTGTGGCCCGGCCCGGGTCGAACAGCCCCACCTGATTGCCCCAGCTATCCCAGCCGGGTCGGCGCGTGCGGGCGAACATCTCAAGGTAAGGGCCATCGGCCAGCCGCTCGATGCGGTCGTATACCTCGTCGGGCTTGCGACTGTGCTCGCGCCGTGGTGCCACTACCAAGCGCGGCACATCACGGCCCCTGCGCTTGGGCTTGCCGCGTGTCGCCAGCAGGCACTGCTCGACGTTGGCGCGGGTCCAGTAGCCCAGCCCTGTAAAGAAGCTCCGCTCGGTCATCGCCGAGCCCGATGCCGAACGGTTGAGCTTGGCCCAATAGAACCCGACCGTCTTATAGGTGAACCCCCAGGCCCGGATAAGCTCGAACGCCTGGGGCAGCAGCGGGTCAGTCGCCCACATCAGCAGGATGCAGTTATCGTCTGCCCATTCGGCCACCGGCAGGCCGGCCAGCGCCTCTGATCCCATGACATTATAATGGACGTCGGCGCAGCGTCCGCGCCCCTTGGCACTGTATGTGGCGAACATCCAGGGCGGGTCGGCGTAGATCACCTTGTAGCGTTCCGCGTGCCGGGCCACGACCCAACCCCCTGGCGATGAAGGCGCCGCGAAATGACTCGGAGATCATCCCGCAAGAGGCTGGAATCATGATTTTTTTGAGTTAATAAAGAGTTAATCCACAAGTTGAGTCCACGCTCGCGCGTCAGCCCCAACATCTTGTATCCGACGTACCCGTGCGACGATCTACGGCGTCGGGCGGTCCAGTTGGAACACGTCGCGGCGAAACGGCACGCGGTCGGGGTCGACGGCGGTGTCGAACTCGCGGGCGTAGCGGTGCCCCTCGTAGACGGCGGCGGCGATCACCGACGGGCCGAAGCAATCGCCGATGCGCCGGACGTTGGCGACGCCGCGCGCGACGAGTTCGTGATAGAGCGCGTCCTCGGGCAGGCGCATGGTCACCGGCACCACCCGGCCCGGGACGCGGATGAGGCGGCGGTCCAGGTCGTGGACCAGTTCGACCGCGCCGTCGCGCACCGCCGCCAGTTGGTGCCGCGTCAGGATGCGCACGCCCTGCTCGACCAGGCGGCGCTCGATGAAGCCCTGCTCCAGGTTGTGCTGGGTCCAGTTCGCGACCATGGGCGCCGTGGTCGCCAGCGTCACGTCGTGCCCCGTGCGGCGCAGCAGTTCGGCGATCAAGCTGGCTAGGTAGTAGTGGTCGTCGTCGTAGACCACCACCGGGCCGGCGGGGCGGCGGCCGTCCATGATGGCGTCGGGGGTCAATACGGCGTCGCCCACGCAGCCCGGCACCGGCTCCCGGATGGTCCGCCCCACCCCGTCGGCGCGCCAGCGCGCGCCGGTCGCGATCGCCACGTGGTCAGCGCCGAACGCGATCACCTGGTTGGCGTCCAACCGGCTGGCCAGATACGTCTCGACGTTGGTCATGCGGCCGATCTGGGTCAGGCGGTGGTCGCGCACGCGCGCCCACGCGGCCAGGCCGGGCAGACGGCTTTCGCGGCTGACCCGGCCGCCCAGCTCGTCCCCGGCCTCCGCCAGCGTCACCCGGTAGCCGCGCTGGCCGAGCGCGCGCGCCGCCTCGAGCCCGGCGGGGCCGCCGCCGACCACCAGCACGTGGGCGTCCGAGTCCTTGGCGGGCAGGGCCTCGGGATGCCAGCCCTTGCGCCATTCCTCGCCGGCCGTCGGGTTCTGGGTGCAGCGCATGGGCGCCGAGAGGTTGTTCCACGCGACGCAAATGTTGCAGCCGATGCACTCGCGGATGTCCTCGGGCCGGCCCTGCCGGATCTTGTCAGGCAGGAACGGGTCGGCGATCGAGGGTCGCGCGGCGCCGATCAGGTCCAGCACGCCGCGCCGGATCGCGCTCACCATGGCGTCGGGCGAGGTGTAGCGCCCGACCCCGGCGACCGGCTTGGTCGTCATGCTCTTGACGAAGGCGATGAACTCCTCCTGGTAGCCCTCGGGCGCGAAACGCGAGGTCATGGAGTCGTTCGACCAGTCGCTGACATTGACGTCCCACAGGTCCGGCAGCTCGGCCAGCAGGGCGATCGCGTCGCTGCCCTCGTTGCCGCGCTCGAGCCCACCGGGGCCCATCAGCTCGTCGACCGCGAAGCGCACGATGACGCCCATGGTCGCTCCGACCGCGTCCTTGGTCTCTTCGATCAGCTCGCGGAACAGGCGCAGGCGGTTCTCCAGGCTGCCGCCGTACTCGTCCACCCGGTGGTTGTGCCGGCGCGCCAGGAAGTGTGACGGCAGCGTGCCGTCGTGCCCGGCGTAGACGACCAACAGGTCGAACCCGGCGTGGCGGGCGCGCACGGCGGCGTCGCGGTGCCAGCGCCGGTAGGCCCGGATGTCCGCCTTGTCCATGGCGCGCGCCTGGATCGGGTGCCCCTGCCACTTGACCGGCCGGTGGTCGGGGCCGATCGGCACCTCGCGGCTGTAGAGGTTGCCGGTGTCCTGGCCGTTGTGCACCAGCTCAATGCCGGCCAAAGCGCCGTGGGCGTGCACCGCCTCGGCCATGCGCGCCAGATACGGCGTGTCGGCGTCGTCCCACAGCCGGGTCTCGGTGAAGGGCGTGGTGTCGGCGGTGGCGTGGAAGTCGCATTGCTCGGTACACACGATACCCCAGCCGCCCTCGGCCTTCATGCCGCGCATGGCGATCATGCTGTTGGGGAAGGCGCGGCCCATGCCGTTGCAATGGGGCACCTGGTAGAACCGGTTGGGCGCCGTGACCGGCCCGATGCGCAGCGGTTCGAACAGGATATCGTAGCGCGGGTCGCGGGTCATTGTGGGGCTCCAGCGGCAGCCGATCGCGGGCAGCCCTTTTCATCTCGCAGTGTCGGCGACGGCTGGACCCGGGTCCATGACCCAAATGCGTCCCTCGGCCGGTCCGTGCTTAGAGCAACATCCGCATGTTTTCAACCAAGAAGGTTCAGCGCATTAGGATAAAGTCGCTCGCGATTTAAGGACGTAGAGTGGCTTGCCCGATCACGTGGAATCACAGAGTGATTCAACGTGATCGGTCCCCGCTCTAGGCGAGCTCGGGGTAGCCGAGCCGGCGCGCCTCGACCTCCATGGCGTTGACCCGGTCGTAGGCCGCGCGCTCAATGGGCTCAACGCCGGCGATGAACAGCGCGGCGCGCGCCTGACCCAGCGACGGATCGGCGCCGGCGCGCACGAGACCGGCGCGCAGGCGGTGCACCATGTCGGCGTCGGCCTCGACGCGCGTGGCGTAGGGCAGGCCGGGCGCCGGCGCGGTGCGCCCCAGCACGCGCAGGCCGTCGAGAATCTCGGGCATGGTCGCGCCGACCAGCGCGTGGGTCGCCACGTCGACGGCGCAGACGTCGGCCTTGCCGGCCTTGACCAGGGCCATGCTGGTCCGGTGGCCGCCGGTCGCGATCACGGCTCCGAAGAACCGGCCGTCGCGCGCGAGCGGCGCCACGGCGTGGCGCAGCGTGTTGTAGCCCGATTGGGAATCGCGGCTGTTGAAGGCACAGCGGCTGCCGCGCAAGTCCGCCAGATCGCGCGCCGGGCTGTCGGCGCGCACGATGATCGGACTGAAATAGTCGGTGCCCTCGCAACCGGAGATCGCCCAACGGATCGCCGCAAGGGGTTGCAGGTCGCGGGCGAAGCCGTGGGTCAGAGGGTAGCCACAGGTCTGGGTGAACAGCAGGCACGGATCGCGCCACGGCGCGTGGTAGGGGTCGGCGATCGTCAGGCGGTCGGGCACGTCGCGGATGCCTTCGGCCGTGAACGCCGCGGCCAACCCGGCCCACCACGCCTCAGTCGCCCAGCGCACGCCGGGCAGATCGTACATGGGCAGGCTGGCAATACGTTCCATGGCGATCACCCCATGGTGCCGGGGTAGGTCTTCAGGCCGGTGTCGAGCTCGTAGTAGTCGCCGCGATGCTCGGGCGCCGTGAAGATCTGCGCCACAGTCTTGAGCCCCGTGGGCTGGTCGAGCGTGCCCGCCGCGATCGAGACCACATCGCCACCGCGCCGCTCCCAGAAGAGGCTGGAGCCGCACACGCGGCAGAAGCCGCGGCGCGCCAGCTCGGAGGAGACGTACCACGACAGGCTCGAATCGTTGACCAGGCGGAAGCGGTCGCGCGCCACGTTGGTGTAGGCGCCGATGTGCCCGTGGGTCTTGCGGCACTGGCCGCAGTGGCAGTTGACGACACCGCGCAGCGGGCCCTCGAGTTCGTAGCGCACGCCACCGCACAGGCAGCCGCCGGTGTGCCGATCCATGGCCGTGTTCTCCCGTTCGAGGAGGCGACAGTGCCCGAGCCGTCGCTGGGGCACAACCGGTCCCCCGGGGCCGGGCGTTAACTATTGGCGCGGTACGATCGGTCCCCGACGTACCCGTTGCACGGCAACGCGCGATCGGGTTCCCTCCGGTCGAGGATCAGCCGCAGCATTCGTCCATGTCCACCGCCGCCCAGCCTGCTCTGCCCGACGCCTGGTGGCGGCGCGGCGCCCTGCCGACCTGGGCCGTGATCGTCGGGCTCTACGGCGGCTTCGCCCTGGTGACGCTCAACTACCACGTGCTGCCATGGTGGCTCGTGGTGCCGCTCGGCGGCTACCTGGTGTGCCTGCACGGCTCGCTGCAGCACGAGGCGGTGCACGACCGCCCCACCGGTGTGCGCTGGCTCGACGCCCTCATCGTCTTCCCGTCGCTCTGGCTCTATCTGCCGTTCGCCCATTACCGGCAGACCCACCTGAAGCACCACCAGGACCAATGGTTGACCGTGCCGGGCGTCGATCCGGAGTCGAACTACGTCACGGCCGAGACCTGGGCGCGGCTCGGCCCGTTCGGCCGCTGGTTCCAGCGCGCCTGCCGTACGCTCGCCGGACGCATGCTGCTGGTGCCGCCCATGGCGGTGTGGGACACGTGGCGCGAGGATTTCGCCAAGCTCGCGCGCGGCGACGCCGAACGCTGGCGCATCTGGGGGCCGCACATCCCGGCGGCGGCCGTGGTGCTGTGGTGGGTGATCGCGGTGTGCGACATCCCGCTGTGGGCCTACGTCATTTACTTCGTCTACCCGGGCGTGGCGTTGACCGTGGTGCGCTCGTTCACCGAACACCAGCTGGCGCCGGCCATCGGCGGGCGCACCGTGATCGTCGAGGCCGAGATGCCCATGCGCATCCTGTTCCTGGGCAACAACTTTCACGCGGTGCACCACCGCGATCCGTGGCGCCCTTGGTACGACCTGGGCGCCGTCTACCGGCACGACCGCGCGAGCGTCCTCGACGCCAACGAGGGTTACCTGATTTCGGACGGCTATCGCGGCATCGCCGCGCGCTACCTGTTCACCTTACGCGACGGCCCGGTGCATCAGGTTTGAGGCACTGGGGAACTACCGGCTCAATCCCTTCGGCCTGAGATCATTCCAATCACGACCGTTCCGAGCGTGCCGCCGCCGATGATCGCCGCGACCCACGGCTGATCAATCGCCGCGAAGTATGCCGCCAAGGCGACCATGGCCATGGCAAGTATAAAGGCGGGCATACGGCTACCGATCCGCTCGACGCCAGTCAGGACCAACGCCCTGCGCTCATAGCGCCTGCGATGGTCGGCCTCGCTTTCCCATTCCTTGAAGATGCGCGCCGCGCCATCGGCTACGACGCTGTTGAACGCCTCGAGAGACTCCGGCGACGGCAGGGGGCCTTCCAAGCCTCGCTCACCGCCACAAGGCTGTTCCGGCTGCTCTCCTTGCCCCGTTCGGTCGGCGCAGAACGTCCTTCAGGCGGCGCGTCGGATGTCGGCATGACCACGCCTGACGACCACCTCGAAATCCGCGCCGATCCGAAGCCAGTCCGACCTCAACGCATCGGTGATCGAAGCGTAAGGCAGACGAAAGGGTTCAACCGGTGCGCATGAGGATCCGAGCGACGCCAACGATGACATGATCGTCGCCACGAGGCGCGGCGCGGATCGCCAATGGGCTTCGACGCGGTGCTCGGCCAAAGTGGACCGGTTCCCCATGGATCGGAAGACTAAGTTTGCGGCCCGGACAGTTCAAGTCTGGTTTACGTCACTCCGATCAGCCCTCGGCCGCGATCTCCTTCTTGCGGCGCGCCACGTAGGCGTCGAGCTCCGTGCGGATCGTGGCATCCAGCGGCGGCGGCTGATAGGCCCCCAGCACGTCCTTGTAGAGCCGATGGGCGCGTTGCGCCGCGGTCTGGGCGCCTGTGGCTCGCCACGTCTCGAAGTTGCGCCAGTCCGACAGGATCGGCGTGTAGAACGCGGTCTCGTAGCGGTCCAGCGTGTGCTTCGCGCCGAAGAAGTGGCCGCCGGGCCCGACCTCGCGCAGGGCGTCCAGGCCGAAGGCCGCCTCGTTCACCTCGATGGGGCGCAGCACCTCGGCGATCATCTGCAGGATCTCGGCGTCGATCATGACCTTCTCGAACGAGGCGGTCAGGCCGCCCTCCAGCCAGCCGGCGCCGTGCAGCACCATGTTGGCGTGGCCCATCACCGCGCCCCACACCGACATCTCGGATTCGTAGGCTGCCTGGGCGTCCGGGGCGTTCGACGCGTTGGCGTTGCTCGACCGGTAGGGCAGGCCGTAGCGTCGCGCGAGCTGGCCGCCCGCCAGCGCCGCCTTGGTGTACTCGGGCGTGCCGAAGGCGGGCGCGCCCGACTTCATGTCGACGTTCGAGGTGAAGCCGCCGTAGAGCGCCGGGGCACCGGGGCGCACGAGTTGGAGCAGGGTGATGCCCGCCAGCGCCTCGGCGTTCTGCTGTACCAGGGCGCCCACGATCGTCGCCGGACTCATGGCGCCCGAGAGCGTGAACGGCGTGACCACCACGGGCTGGTTGTGCCGCGCCATCGCGGTCAGGCCCTGGATCATGGGGCCGTCCAGTCTGAGCGGCGAGTTGGTGTTGACGACCGAGATCACGCCGGGCTCACGCTCCAGCGCCTCAATCGTGGTACCGCGCGCGATCGCCAGCATGGCCAGTCCATCCATGATGCGCGCGCGCCCCAGCGAGTAGGGATGCCAGGCACGGTCGGTCAGCGTGATGTAACCCATGTAGCAGTCAAGATGCCGCGTCTCCGGCGGCAGGTCGACGGGCTCGACCGGGTAACCCCCCAGAAAATGGATGATGTTCAAGCTCTGCGCTAGGCGCAGGAAGTCGCAGTAGTCCTGGTACGTGCCGGCGCGCTTGCCGCGCTCGAGATCCGAACAGTTGGGCGGGCTCGCCACCATGCAGAAGTTGATGCGGTCGCCGCCCAGCGTCACAGAACGCTCGGCGTTGCGCGCGTGCAGCGTGATCGCGCTGGGCGCCTTGGCGACCTGCTCCATGACCAGGCCGCGGTCGAGCCGGACGCGCTGGTTGCCCCGATCGACCGAGGCGCCGGCGCGAGCCAGCAGGTCGATCGCGCCGTCGTCCAGGAACTCCATGCCGATGTCCTCGAGCACCTCGAGCGAGGCCTTGTGGATGGCCTCGACCTGGTCGGCGCTCAGCACCTCGACCGGCGGGAAGGGGTTGCGCACCTGCCGCCAGGGCAGCTGTCGAAGCGGTCCGGCGTCCCTTCGGGCCCGGGCCCGGCTGCGCTGCTGGTCACGCGACATCTTGGCCCTGTCCGGCTGGAGCGCCGGGAACCTAGGGCGCGGTCACCGGGCTGTAAAGCACGACTCACCCCGGCGTTTTCCGGTCCGTGCTATCGTCGCCGCACTGCCGGGGGAGTGCCCGCAATGCTCTACGCGTTCCATGAGATGCAGCGCATGGCCATCGCGCCCATGCGCATGGTCACCGACGGGCTTACGCAGATGCTCGATAACCCCATGAATCCGTTCCGCGATTCGCTATTAGCGCGGCAGTTCGCCTCGGCCATGTCGGTGTTCGAGCAAGTGACGCGGACCTATGGCAAGCCGGCCTGGCGGCTGGAGAGCACCGAAATCGACGGCGAGACGGTCAAGGTGCACGAGGAGGTTGTCATCCACCGTACCTATTGCCACCTGGTGCATTTCCGCCGCGAGGCGGAGCGCGACGACCCCAAGCTGCTGATCGTGGCGCCCATGTCGGGGCACTTCGCGACGCTGCTGCGCGGCACGGTCGAGGCGATGCTGCCCGACCACGAGGTCTACGTCACCGACTGGCAGGACTGCCGCCTTATCCCGATCACGGCCGATCGCTTCAACCTGGCCGATTACATCGACTACGTCGTCGACTTTCTCCATTTTCTCGGGCCCAACACCCACGTCATCGCCGTATGCCAGCCGAGCGTGCCGGTGATGGGTGCGATCTCGGTCATGTCGATGTGGGGCGATTTGTGCGCGCCCGCCAGCACCACGCTGATCGGCGGACCTATCGACACGCGGCGCAACCCCACCGCCGTCAACAAGCTGGCGCTCGAGCATTCGATCGACTGGTTCGAGGAAAAGGTCATCCAGGTCGTGCCGCCGCCGTACCCGGGCATGATGCGCAAGGTCTATCCCGGTTTCATCCAGCTCACCAACTTCGTGTCCATGAATTTGGACCGCCACATGGAATCGCTCGGCGCGCTGTTCGAGCATCTGGTCCAGGGCGACGAGGAAGCGGCGCAGAGGAAGAAGGAGTTCTACGACGAGTACCTGGCGGTCATGGACCTGCCGGCCGAATTCTACCTGCAGACGGTCAAGACCGTGTTCCAGGAGCACCTGCTGCCCAAGGGCGAGATGATCTTCCGCTGGCACGCGATCGAGCCGCAGCGCATCAACCGCACGGCGCTGATGTGCGTCGAGGGCGAGCTTGACGACATCTGCGGCGTCGGCCAGACCAAGGCGGCGCTGGACCTGACGCCGAGCCTGAACAGCGACAAGAAGCACTACCTCCTGCAGGAAGGCGCGGGTCACTACGGCGTGTTCAACGGCGGCAAGTGGCGCCGCGATATCGCGCCGAAGATCAAGGCATTCATCCGCGAACACGACCACGAACTGCAGGCCCGGCACTGGGCGGCCAAGCGCGGCCCATCCGACAAGCGGGGCACCGACCGCCGGTCGGGCACCGCCGACCGCCGTCGGTCCGACCGCCGCGCGCGCGCCAAGTCCTGATCCGTGGCGGCGCTGGTTCCCGGCACGCTCACGCTCCGCCGACTTCGGGCGCTCGCGGATCGACCGGGGCCTGTGCGTGTGGCGCCGCGCGCCATGGGTCGCGTCGCCGCCGCGGCGCGCCTGGTCGCGCGCATCTCGGCGGGTGACGAGCGCGTCTACGGCGTCAACACCGGGTTCGGTAGCCTGGCGCGCACGGCGATCCCTGCGCGCGACGTACGCGAGTTGCAACGCCGCATCGTGCTGAGCCACGCCGCGGGGACGGGGCCGCTGCTCAATGACCGCGTGGTGCGGCGCGTCCTGCTCTTGAAGGCGATGTCGTTGGCGCAGGGGCGCTCGGGCGTGCGCCCCGTGGTCGTCGAGGCGCTGCTCGCGCTCTACAACGCGGGCGTCCACCCGTGCATCCCGTCCAAGGGATCGGTCGGCGCCTCGGGCGACCTGGCGCCGCTCGCCCACATGAGTTGCGCGCTGATCGGTGTCGGCAAGGTGCGCCACGGTGGTCGGATGATCGGCGCGAGGACCGGTCTGCGTCGGGCCGGGCTGGCGCCGCTGGTGCTCGAAGCGAAGGAGGGGCTGGCGCTGCTCAATGGCACGCAGGTCTCGACCGTGCTGGCGCTCGAAGGCCTGTTTCTGACCGAGCGGCTGATGGCGGCGGCGCTGGTGGCCGGCGCGCTCAGCGTCGATGCGGCGCTGGGCAGCGACGCGCCGTTCGACCCGCGGCTCAACGCGGCGCGCAACCAGGCGGGGCAGATCGCCGTCGCCGACGCTCTGCGGGGGTTGCTCAAGGGCAGCGCCATCCGCAAGAGCCACGAGGATTGCGACCGCATCCAGGACCCCTATTCGCTGCGCTGCCAGCCCCAGGTCATGGGCGCGTGCCTGGACATGGTGCGCCACGCGGCGGCCGTTCTGGAGCGCGAGGCCAACGGCGTCTCGGACAACCCGGTGGTGCTCGCCGAGGCCGGCGAAGTGCTGTCGGGCGGCAATTTCCACGGCGAGCCGGTGGCCATGGCGGCCGACGTGCTAGCGATCGCCCTGGCCGAGATCGGCGCGCTGGCCGAGCGGCGCGTCGCGCTGCTGACCGATGCCCACTTCTCCAGCCTGCCACCGTTCCTTGTGGCCAAGGGCGGGCTCAACTCCGGCTTCATGCTGGCCCAGGTCACGGCGGCCGCGCTGGCCAGCGAGAACAAGGTGCTGGCCCATCCCGCGAGCGTCGACAGCCTGCCGACCTCGGCCAACCAGGAGGACCATGTCAGCATGGCGACGTTCGCGGCGCGCCGGCTCGGCGACATGGCCGACAACGTGGCCGGCATCGTCGCGATCGAGCTTCTCGCGGCGGCCCAGGGTATCGAATTCCGCCGGCCGCTGCGTTCGAGCCGCGCGCTGGAACAAGCGCACGCCCTGATCCGCACCCGCGTCCGCCGCTGGGATCGTGACCGGGTGTTCGCGCCCGATCTGGAGCGGATCAAGCGGCTGGTGCTCGAGGGCGCGTTCCTCGACTTGATGCCGAGGAGTTTGCTGCCGAGCGCCTGAGCGCGCGCGGGGTGTCTACGGCGCCGCGCCCTCGATCACGGTCAGCCGCGGTGCGGGCCGCTCGGCCGGCGCGGTGCCGCCGAACTAGGATACATGCAGGTCCTTCACCGCCAGCACGTCGCCCAACATGCCCGCGTCGGCGATCAGCAGCGCGACCTCGTCCTCGCCCAGGCACGGGCAGTGCGGCTGGTGCAGGTAGAGGTCCCGTGGCGAGGTCGCGCCTATGCGGTCGAGCATGCGACCCAGGGCGTGCGCGGCCGCCTCGCAGGTGATCAGGCTGCACCGTCGGCGCAGTTCGGCCCGGACCTCGGGCCAGGCGCCACGCTGGGCGATCAGTGATCGCACGCACCAGACCAACAGCTCATCGGCGTCACTGAGCTCGGCGAGGCCGGCCAGATCGGTGTCTCGCTCCATCGTGTCCTCCAACCTCGCGTTTCCACGGCGCCCACGCCGGGCTGGTCCCGGCCCGTCGGAGCCGACGGCCGACTGACGTCCTGCGCCTGGCTGGCTCAGCGTTGATCGCGTGCCCACCCAGACGTGGCCCGCGACGCTTCATAAGCTGAACGATAGAGTAATTGAGAATAAGTTACAATTACAATCAGTCGATGCCATCATGTCTCCGCTGCGCCGCGGGCGGCGCGGCGAGGATCGAGGGGATCGTCACGAGGTGGCCGCCGTGGTCGAACATTGAGCGTCAAGCCGTCGAAGGGCGCCTCGTCGCGCTGCACCGGGCAGCCCTGCTGAGCGCGTCGAACGGCCCCGAGGCGCGGCTGGCGATCACGGCACGAGGCCGCCGTCGCCTGGGGTCGCTGCGCGCCACGCTGGACGCTCGTCCCCCCCCGCCCGGATTGATCGGAACACCGACCGCGGGATTGATGGCGTCGTCACCACGCTGACCGGCCACCGCCATCTTGCGCCGGCGCGGACGGTTTGCCATCGTCGCCCCGCCGAGAGGGTGCGGATCATGGCGGCGCGGCACGACACCTACGACCTAATCATCCGGGGCGCCGACGTGATCGACGGCACCGGCGCGCCGCGCGTGCGCGCCGACGTCGCCGTGGGCGACGACCGCGTCGTGGCCGTGGGCGATCTGGCGGGGCGCCGGGCCAGCCTCGAGATCGACGGCGCGGGCCGCGTCGTTGCGCCCGGGTTCATCGACGTGCACACCCACGACGACCGGCTCTTGCTGTCGGATCGCGCGGTCATGCCCAAGACGAGCCAGGGGGTGACCACCGTCGTGGTCGGCAACTGCGGCGTCAGCTTGGCGCCGCTGGTGACCGAGACGCGCCCGACGCCGCCGCTCGACCTGCTGGGCGACGAGAGCTGGTTCCGCTTCCCGACCTTCAAATCCTACGTCGCGACGCTCGGGCGCACACCACCGGCGACCAACGCGACGCTGCTGGTCGGCCATATGACCTTGCGTGCCGGGGCGATGGACCGCTTCGACCGCGCCGCCACGCCGGCCGAGATTGAAGCCATGCGCGCGCACGTGCGCGAGGCCATGGCGGCGGGTGCGGTCGGCTTCTCGACCGGTCTGGCCTACAAGCCGAGCCACGCCGCACCGACCGCCGAGGTGGTCGCGCTGGCGGGTGCCGCGGCCGAAGCCGGTGGGCTCTACTGCACCCACATCCGCGATGAAGGCGACCGGGTGTCCGAGGCGCTCGAAGAAGCCTTCGCCATCGGCCTGCGCGCCCGCCTGCCGGTGGTCCTGTCGCATCACAAGGTCGCCGGCCAGCGCAACCATGGGCGCAGCGGGGCGACGCTCGACCAGGTCGCCGCAGCGCAGGCGCGCCAGCGCGTTGCGCTCGATGCCTACCCCTACGTCGCCGGCTCCACCGTGCTGCTGCCCGAGGACGCCGACGATCGCGACGGCCGCATCATGGTCGCCTGGTCGATCCCGCACCCCGAGATGGCGGGACGCGATCTAGACGACGTGGCGGCCGCGTGGGGCGTGGCGCCGCGCGCGGCGATCGAGCGCCTGATGCCCGCTGGCGGCATCTTCTTCCTGATGGACGAGGCCGACGTGCGCCGCATCCTGGCGTACCGCGAGACCATGATCGGTTCGGACGGCCTGCCCCACGACGCGCACCCGCACCCGCGCCTGTGGGGCGCGTTCGCCCGTGTGCTCGGCCACTACGCGCGTGACGTCGGGCTGTTTCGGCTCGAGGACGCCGTGCGCCGCATGACCAGCCTGCCGGCCGCCAACTTCGGCCTGAAGGACCGCGGCGTGGTGCGCCCCGGCGCGTTCGCCGACCTGGTGCTGTTCGACCCGGCGACCATCGTGGACACCGCGACGTTCGAGCAGCCGATCCGCCCTGCCGCCGGCATCGACCTGGTGATGGTCAACGGCCAGCCGGTCTGGCGCAACGGCGCGGCAACCGGCGCCACGCCGGGCCGCGTGCTGCGCCGCGCCGCGTAGGCGCCGCGATGCGCTAGACTGGTCCATGGCATCCTACGAGCGGCCGACCGAGCTCGATCACGCCCTGCGCCTCCTCGCTGAGCGGTCGCGGGTCGTTCTCGCCGGCGGCACCGATCACTTCCCGGCGCGCGTCGGCACCGCGGTGGACGAAGACGTGCTCGACGTCAGCGCCATCGCCGGCCTGCGCGGCATCGTGGCGACGCGCGATGGTTGGTGCATCGGCGCGACGACCACCTGGACCGACGTGCTCGAGGCGGACTTGCCGGCGCAGTTCGACGGCCTGCGCCAGGCGGCGCGCGAGGTCGGCGGCGTTCAGGTGCAGAACCGCGGCACGCTGGGCGGCAACCTGTGTAACGCCTCGCCGGCTGCCGATGGCATCCCGGCCCTGATGGCGCTCGACGCCGAAGTCGAACTGCGCGACGCGAAGGGCGCCCTGCGCGTGCCGCTCGACAACTTCGTGCTCGGCAACCGGCGGACCGCGCGCCGGCCCGACCAGCTTGTGACCGCGATCCACGTGCCGCGCCTAGCCGAGGGCACGCGGACGACCTTCCTGAAGTTGGGCGCGCGCCGCTACCTGGTGATCTCGATCGTCATGGTGGCGGCGACGCTGGAGCCCGGCGCCGGTGGCACCGTCGGCCGGGCGCGTGTCGCGATCGGCGCGTGCTCGCCCGTCGCGCGCCGGCTCGGCGCGCTCGAGGCCGTGCTGGCCGGACGGCCCATGGGGCCCGACCTGGGCGCGGCGGCCGAGGCCCTACACCTAGCCGATCTGGCGACGATCGACGATGTGCGCGGTTCGGCAGCCTACCGGCGCGAGGCGGCGCTGATCCTCGTGCGCCGCGCGCTCGACCGCCTCGCCGCATGACCGCGCCGATCCGCTTCCACGTCAACGACCGGCCGGTCGCGCTCGCCGTGCCGCCCGCGCGCCGCCTGACCCGCGCGCTGCGCGACGACCTGGGCCTGACCGGCACCAAGGTCGGCTGCGACGCGGGCGATTGCGGCGCGTGCACGGTGCTGGTGAACGGCCGTCAGGTGTGTGCGTGCCTGACCCCGGTCGCCCAGGTCGCCGGGGCGCGCGTCACCACCGTCGAAGGTCTGGCTGCCAACGGCGCGCTCGCGCCGTTGCAGGCGGCGATCCAGCGCTTCGGCGCGGCGCAGTGCGGCATCTGCACGCCTGGCATGCTGATGGCGGGGGCATCGTTGCTGGCGCGCAACGTGCGCCCCAGCGCCGCCGAGGTCGAGGACGCACTGGGCGGCGTGCTGTGCCGCTGCACGGGGTATCGCGCGATCGTCCAGGCCGTGATGCACGCGCTGGACGGCGCGGTCGCGCCCGCCGACGGGCTGGGCCCGGTGGGCACGGCCCTGCCGCGCGTGGACTGCCACGACAAGGTCACCGGGCGCGAGGCGTTCGGCGCCGACCGGGCGCCGGCGGACGCGCTGTGGCTGCGCGCCGTGCGTTCGCCCCACGCCCGCGCGCGCTTTGCCCTGGGCTCGTTCGGTGCGTTGCACGCCCGCTACCCGGGGCTCGCGCGGGTGCTGACCGCTGCCGACGTGCCCGGCGCCAACAGCTTCGGCATCTACCCGCATATCAAGGACCAGCCCGTGCTGGCCGAGGGCCACGTGCGCTTCGCCGGCGAGGCGGTCGTCGCGCTGGTCGGCGACCTGGCGACCGTCGAGGCGATCCGCGACGACGAGCTGCCGATCGCCTGGACGGTCGAGCCGCCGGTCGCGTCGGTCGACGAGGCGTTGGCGCCGGGTGCGGCGTTGGTGCACGACGGGCGCGCCGACAACGTGCTGGCGCGCGGCCGGGTCGCGCGGGGCAACGTGGACGCGGCGTTCGCCGCCGCCGCGCACGTGGTCGAGATGACGGTCGCCACCGGCTTCGTCGAGCACGCCTACATCGAGCCCGAAGCCGGCTACGCGCGCCGTGTCGGCAACCGCATCGAGGTCGTCGCGTGCACCCAGACGCCCTACATGGACCGCGACGAGATCGCCCGCGTCGTGGGTCTGGGGCCCGAGGCCGTGCGCATCGTGCCGACCGGAACCGGCGGCGGTTTCGGCGGCAAGCTAGATATCTCGGTTCAGCCGCTGGTCGCCGTGGCCGCATGGGTGCTCGGCCGGCCCGTGCGCTGCACCTACACGCGGCCCGAATCCATGGCCTCGACCACCAAGCGGCACCCTTCGCGCATCACCGCCCGGCTGGCGGCGGACGGGGCGGGGCGCATCACCGGCTTCGCGTTCCATGGCGATTTCGAGACCGGCGCCTACGCCTCGTGGGGGCCGACGGTCGCCGACCGCGTGCCGATCCACGCGTGCGGCCCCTACCGCATGGGCGCGGTCAGGGCGACCAGCGCCGCCGTCTACACCAACCGCACGCCGGCCGGCGCGTTCCGCGGCTTCGGCGTGCCCCAGGCGGCGCTGGCGCACGAGGCGCTGATGGACGCGCTCGCCGCACGGCTGGCACGCGATCCGCTCGCCTTCCGGCTCGATCACGCGCTGCGCAAGGGCGATGTCACGGCGACCGGCCAGCGGCTCGACCATTCGGCGGGCCTGGCCGCGTGCCTGGAGGCCTTGCGCGAGGACTGGACGCGCGCCCGCGCGGACGCCCAAGCGTTCAATGGCACGGGCGGTGCGATGCGCCGGGGCGTCGGGGTCGGCTGCATGTGGTACGGCATCGGCAACACCTCGATGTCGAACCCCTCGACCATGCGCGTCGGTCTGTCGCGTGAAGGCGGCCTGACTCTCTATTCAGGGGCGCTCGACGTGGGTCAGGGCTCGAACACTGTTATGGCCCAAATCTGCGCCGAGGCGCTGGGCGTTCCGGTCGTGGCGCTCGCCCTGGTGACGGGCGATACCGACCGCACGGCCGACGCGGGCAAGACCTCGGCCTCGCGTCAGACCTTCGTCTCGGGCAAGGCGGCGGAACTGGCCGGGCGCGACCTGCGCGCGCGCATCCTGCGCCACGCCAACGCGGGCGCCTCCGCGCTCGTCGAGTTCGGTCGCGGCGCGGTCGCCGTGCGCGACCGCGGCACCGCGCGCACCATCGACCTGCGCCGGCTGGAGACCGACATCAACGGCGACGTGTTCGTCGGCGAAGGTCGCTTCGACCCGCCGACGACGCGGCTCGACGCCGACGGCCAGGGCAGCCCCTACGCGACCTATGCCTTCGCCGCCCAGATGGCCGAGGTCGAGGTGGATCGGGCGCTCGGCACGGTCAAGGTGCGGCGCATCGTCGCGGCGCACGATGTCGGGCGCGCCATCAACCCGTTGCTGGTCGAGGGCCAGATCCACGGCGGCATCGCCCAAGGGCTGGGCCTCGCCCTGATGGAGGAATTCCTACCGGGCCGCACGACCAACCTGCACGACTACCTGATCCCCACCTTCGGCGATGTGCCGCCGATCGAGGTGCGCCTGATCGAGGACCCCGAGCCGCTCGGGCCGTTCGGCGCCAAGGGCATCGGCGAGCCCGCCCTGATCCCGACCGCGCCGGCGATCCTGGGCGCCATCGAGCACGCCACGGGCGTGCGTCCCGCCGCGGTGCCCGTGCTGCCGCACCGCCTGCACGCCCTGCTGCGCGCGGCGGGCAAGGTCAGATGACGATCAGGCATCAGGGACGTGGCGGGGCAGGTCCATGGCGTCGTGCAGGATGCGCAGGACGTCGATGGTGGAGCCGTGGACACGGAACAGGATGAGATGCCGCGCCCGGCGCCCGGTACGCGCGGGGTGCAATGTGTAGAGGCTTGGCCCCAGCTCGGGCCGATCGCGTACGCCAAGCGCGCCAGGCCCGGGGGCCAGGCCCTCGATCGCGGAGACCAGGGTCGTGCGGTAGGTGCGCGCTGGTGCCGCGCCGTAACGCTCGGCGGTCCAACGCAGGATGTCCCGGAGGTCCGTGGCGGCGGCGTCCGACAGCCGGATGCGCCAGGGCCGCGCGCCGGTCACGCGATGCGCTTGCCGCGCTTGGCGCCCTCGGCGATCGCGTCGTCCGCGATGGCGTTCAGGTGATCGCGCAGCTCGGTCCGCGACCCGAAGGTCACGAATCGACCAGCCTCGATATCGGCGATCCCGGCGCGCACCGCCTCGCGCAAGGCCTGGAGGCGGGCTTCATCCTCGGCCGCCTTCGCTTCGATCAAACACAGGCCCGCGCGCAGCACCTCGCTCGCGTTCTGGTAGCGGCCCGACGATACGAGACGTTCGACCAGGTCCGCCTGGCGTTGGGTGAGCACGATGTTGCGCGTCGGCATCGGCGGACCTCTATTCTTGCTATGGCATTATATGCCAGTGCGTCGGGAGCCACAATGAGACGGTGTGGGGTCTTGGCCGGGGAGGGGACCTGTTAGGATGGCGCCATGACTGAAGCCCTGACCGACGAGGACCGCGCGCAAGGCATCGTGCGCTGCGACGCCTGCCCGGTGCTGTGCCGTATTCGTCCGGGGCGCCCCGGTGCCTGTGACCGCTACGCCAACGTCGCTGGCGTGCTGACGCGCACCGATCCGCTGCTGCTGGCCCAGAAGGTGGCCCGCGACCAGGGGGCCATGGTGCCTTTCCTGGCCGGCGCGGAAGGCTGGAACGGCGAGGTGGTGGCTGGCGCGCCGACCTTCGTCACCGGCATCGGCTCGGGCACCACGTACCCGGACTACAAGCCGGCGCCGTTCATCGTCGCGGCCGAGCACGAAGGCTTCGATACCGTCACCGTCGTGACCGAGGGGATCTTCAGCTATTGCGGCGTCAAGGTGAAGATCGACACCGACCGCCACGTCGGGGCCGAGCGCGCGGCCGTGCGCGCCCAGGGCGAGGAGGTCGGTCACGTCACCACCGCCGAGTACGGCTCGCAGATGCTGTCGCTGGGCGGCGTGCGCCACCTGACCGGCGGCTCGAAGCGTGAGGGCACGGTGACGTGCGACACGCTGCTGGCGCTGTGCAACAAGCAGGCGGTCGAACTGACCGTGGAGGGTGGTGCCTCGATGACGCTCGGCGCGGGGCGCGCGCCGGTGATCGACGGCGTGATCGAGGAATGCATGCGTGTCGGCTGCGGCTCGGCCACCATCGGCATGTTCGCGCGCCAGTGGCGCGACCATGTGGACGAGGTGATCGTGGTGGACGACCACATCACCGGCGTGCTGACCGAGCACCAGGCGGGCCGGTTCCTCGACATGCGCCCGGCGGGCATACGGGTGCGCGGGCGCAAGTCGACCCCGGGGCGCTACTTCCAGGTCGCCGAGCCGGGCAGCGGCTGGGGCGGCACCGACGTCACCGACCCGCTGACCATCGTCGAGGCGATCAACCCCAAGATCGCCTGGCCGGGGCTCAGGCTCCTGATGGTTTCGACGACCGGCGAGGACTCGGCGTGGTACGTGCTCGACGCGGCGTGCCGGCCCGTTCCCGCCGCCATGCCCGAACCGGTGCGCGCGGTGGTCGAGCGCATCGGCGAGAATTGCGAACCCGCGCTCGCCACCGTCCTGTTCATGGCCGGGGCCGGCGGGTCCTTGCGCGCCGGCGTGACCGCCAACCCGGTGCGCCTGACCCGCTCCGTGCAGAGTATGCTGACCCGCGTCACGTGCGGCGGCGCGCCGGTCACCGTGTGGCCGGGCGGTGGCATCACCTTCATGGTTGACGTCACGCGCCTGCCCGACGGCGCCTTCGGCTACGTGCCGACGCCGGCCCTGGTGGCGCCCATCGAGTTCACCCTTGCGACCGCCGACTACCGGGACCTGGGCGGCCACATGGACCACGTGGTGCCACTCGCCGACGTGGTGCGCCGTGCCGAGGCCCGCGCGACGCCGTGGCGCGCGGACAACCCTTGGCCCACGGTGCCCCGGCCCGGCGGCACCGGCGCGCCGTGACCGACGGGGCGCTCGCCACGCGCCTTGTGGGCCACCGCCTGCATCTGAACCACGGGCCTATCGATCTGGTGATCGGCGCGCGGGGCGATAAGGCCGAGATCGAGCGGGCGTACGCCCAGGCGACGGCGGCGTTTCCCGCCGTCCTGCCCGCGCTGGTGGCCGAGCTGCCGCGCTTGCGTGCCCCCCATGGCCAGCCGCCGAGCGGGGCCGTGGCGCGCCGCATGGTCGCCGCCGTGGCGCCCTTCGCGGACGTCTTTGTATCGCCCATGGCCGCCGTGGCCGGCGCCGTCGCCGACGCCATGCTCGAGGCCATGGTCGCGGGCCGCGACCTGGCCATGGCCTACGTCAACGACGGCGGCGACATCGCGTTCCACCTGGCGCCGGGGGCGACCTTCGACGCTGGCATCGTCGCGGACGTGGCGCGCCCGGCGCTCGATGCCGTGGCGCGGCTGGACGCGTACTCGCCGGTGCGCGGCATCGCCACCAGCGGCCGGGGTGGGCGCAGCTTCTCGCTCGGCATCGCCGACGCGGCGACCGTCCTGGCCGCCACGGCCGCCGGCGCCGACGCGGCCGCGACCCTGATCGCCAACGCCGTCGACCTGCCTGGGCATCCGGCGATCGAGCGCCGGCCGGCGCGTTTGCTCGACCCGGACAGCGACCTGGGCGATCGTCTGGTCACGGTCGCGGTCGGGCCGCTTGGTCCCGCCGAGATCGCCGAGGCGCTCGACCAAGGCGCGATCGCGGCCCAGGCCATGGCGGATCGCGGCCTGATCGCAGGCGCGGCGCTGGCCTTGCGCGGCGTCTGGCGCGTCCTCGCCCTGGACAGCGCCGCGCGCCCCGTGATCGAATCCCGCCAGGCGTGACGGCGAACGGGAGAACGCGGTGGTCGACATCGTGGTGCGCAAGATAGTGGTCGGCGTCGAGGACGTCTTTCACGAAGGCGGCCCGCGTGCCGCCGTGCCACTGCGCCGCGGCTGGGTCGCGGCGGTGATCGAGAATCCCTACGCCGGCGCCTATGTCGAGAACATCCAGCCCATGATGGACGACCTCAAGCCGCTCGGCCTGGCCATGGCGCGGCGGCTAGCCGAGGCGCTGGGCGGCGCCAAGGCGGTCCAGGGCTACGGCAAGGCGGCGATCGTCGGCCAGGCCGGCGAACTGGAACACGGCGCGCTGTGGCACGCGCCCGGCGGCTACGGCATGCGCGAGGTGCTGGGCGGCGCCAAGGCGATCGTGCCCTCGACAAAGAAGGTTGGCGGGCCGGGCACGCGCATCGACGTACCGGTGACCCACATCAACGCGTCCTACGTGCGCAGCCATTTCGATGCCATCGAGGTCGGCTTGGCGGATGCGCCGCGCGCGCGAGAGATGGTGCTGATCCTGGTCATGACCACGGGTGCGCGCGTGCACGCCCGCGCCGGAGGCCTCGCGGTGCACGAGATCAAGGGAGAGGACGGTTTGCGATGACCCAGGCCAGGATCCGGCGGCTGCTGACCGTGGTCGAGGAGACGCGCACCGAGATGGGGCGGACCATCGACCCGCCGACCCGCAAGGCTGCGGCGGTCGCGGTCATCGCCAACCCGTTCGCCAGGCGCTACGTCGAGGACCTCGAGGAACTGATGGTGATCGGCGAGGAGCTGGGCGATCTGCTGGGCCGCAAGGCCGTGGCGGCGCTGGGCGTCAGGCCCGAGGCGATCGAGAGTTTCGGCAAGGCCGCGGTGGTGGGCGAGGGCGGCGAGTTGGAGCACGCCGCAGCGATCCTGCACCCGCGCCTCGGCAAGCCGCTGCGCGCGGCGGTCGAGAAGGGCGCGGCCCTGGTGCCCTCGGCCAAGAAGATGGGCGGGCCCGGCATCGCCATCGACGTACCGCTCGGCCACAAGGACGCAGCATTCGTGCGCAGTCACTTCGACGCGATCGAGGTGCACGTGGCGGACGCGCCGCGCGCCGACGAGATCGTCGTCGCGGTCGCGGTCGCCGACAGCGGCCGGCCGCTGCCGCGCATCGGCGGCCTGCAGAAGCACGAGGTCGTCGGCAAGGACGGCCTGCGCTAGCGCTCGATCGCCGTGGTCGTTTCCGCTGCTCTAGGTGTCATTCCCGGGCGCTGCGTCAGCAGCGAACCGGGAATCCAAGGCGTCGACACGACCGTAGGACATGGGTCCCTGGTTCCGACCCGCGGCCGGCCCGGGGATGACAGCCGATGATGTCCGTCACTTTGGGTCCTCGCTAGGAATCGTGGCGCGGGTCTGCCTGACGTTCGACAACGGTCCGACCGAGGCGACGCCGGCGGTGCTCAAAACCCTGGCGCGACGGGGGTTGAGCGCGACGTTCTTCGTCGTCGGCCGCCAGGTGGCGACGCCGGAAGGCTGGGCGCTCGCCGCGCGCGCCCGCGCCGAGGGTCACCGCGTCGGCAACCACACGTACAGCCACGCGACGCCGCTCGGGTACCTGTCGGCGGCGGACGCGTGCGCCGAAATCGAGCGGGCCGAGGCCGCGATCGGCGCGCTCGGCCATGTGCCACCCCTGTTCCGCCCGTTCGGCGACGGCGGCCAAGCGGACCACTGGCTGCTCAACGCCGCGGCGCGCGATCATCTGATCGCCGGGGGCTACACGTGCGTCCTGTGGGACAACGTGCCTCACGACTGGGACGATCGCGACGGCTGGGTCGAGCGCGCGTTGGCCATGGTGCGTGCATCATCCTCCAGCGTCCTGGTGCTGCACGACATTGCGGGCGCGTGCGGCGATCGGCTCGACGGGTTCCTTGGTCGGCTGCTGGACGAGGGTCACACCGTGGTCCAGGAGGAACCCGACCACTGCGTGCCGTTGCGCGCGGGCGTCGCCACCGCCGACCTGGATCGCTACGTCATGGAGCGCTCTGGCCCTTGACCTCTAGGGGTGCCTCGTCGTCCGCCACACGGTGCAACGGTCCCCAAACCTCGGAGAACAGCGCGGGCCCCAACGCCACCAGCAGCGTGCGCAGCTCGCTCTCGGTGGCATCGAGCAGGCGGTAGGTGTCGTCGCCCTCGATCGACTCCTCGATCAGATGGATGCCGTAGCCCGCGCCGTACTTCTTGATGCGGTCGCCCGACAGGCCCGAGAGGTAGAGGTTGCCGCGCTCGTCGATGGCGACGGTGAACAGGATCAATCCGGGCTTGCGCCGGCTGGTGGTGTAGTCGTGCCCCACGTCCGGATCCCGCTCGGCGACGTAGACGACGCGGTCGAGCAGGCGCGTGGCCCGCACGGTCGCGCCGAAGGCGCCGAAGCGGCGCCAGGCGTCCTCGGTCGCGACGGGCTCGCTGCCCGGCTCGGCGTAGCCGGTCAGCACGTCGAGCCGGTCGGTCCCGGCGCGCGGCGCGATCAGCACGCTTGTGCGGAACGCCTCCGGGCCCGTGCCGTCGACCGCGTACCACAGGCCGGGCAGGCGCGGGTCAAAGGCCGCCGCCTCGCCGCCGATGGTGACCGGGGACTCGATCGGCGCCTGGCACGCGGCCAGGGCGAAGGCCAGCGCCAGGACAGCGGCGCGGATCACGCCACGACCTCTGGCACGATGGTGGCCGGCGGCGTGTTGCGGCTGCGCCCGACGCGCACGACACCGTCGATCACCACCATGCCGATGCCGGGGATATCGCCCAGGCGCACGCTGTCCAGGATGGTCCGCCCGGCCGAATGCTGGGCCTTGTCCATGATGACGAAGTCGGCGGCCCGCCCCGGTTCGACCAGGCCGCAACCCAGCCGGCGCTGGCGCGCCGTGTTGCCTGTGGCCAGGCAGAACGCCTGTTCGGCGGGCACGTCGCCCAATGCCGCGAGCATGGCGATCAGGCGCAGGATGCCCAGCGGTTGCACGCCCGAGCCGGCGGGCGAATCGGTGCCCAGGATCACGCGTTCGAGCTGGCCGATGTCGCGGGCGATGCGCAGCGCGTGCAGCGCCGCCTTCTCGTTGCCGTTGTGTACGATCTCGATCGACCGCCGCGTGTCCGCGCACAGGTCGCGGATCTGGTCGAAGGGCAGGGCGGTGTGGCCGCCGTTGATGTGGCCGATGACGTCGGCGTCGGCCTCCATGACCACGTCGCGGTCGATCAGGCCCGATCCGGGGATCGACGGCCCGCCGGTATGGATCGTGCTCTGGATGCCGTACTTGCGCGCCCAGGCGACCATGTGCTTGGCCTCGTCGCCGGCCTTGACGCCGCCCAGGCCGACCTCGCCCAGCAGGGTGACGCCGGCGGCTGCCAACTCCTTGAAGTCGTCCTCGACCATGCCCTGTTCGATCACCGGCGCGCCGGCCAGCACCTTGACCCCGCCGGGACGGAATCCCGCGAAGGCGCGCTGCGCGGTCACCGCCAGCGCCTTGACGCCGACCACGTCCTTGGGCCGGCCGGGCAGGTGCACCTCGCCGGCTGAAACCATGGTGGTGACGCCGCCGTTGAGGAAGCTGTCGATCCAGCCGAGCTGGCTTTGCCGCGGGGTCCAGTCGCCGAAGACCGGGTGCACGTGGCTGTCGATCAGGCCCGGCGCGACGGTGGTTCCCTTGGCGTCGATCACCGTCGCGGCACCGCCCGCGTCCACGTCGGCCGCCTTGCCTACGGCGACGATCGTGCCCTTGTCGGCGACGATGGTGTCGGCGTCCAGGATCGGGCGCGCCAGATCGCCCGACAGCATGAGCCCGATGTTCCGGATCACCAGCTTGCCGGCGGCGGCGCCGGTTTGTTGTTCGGCCACGGCGATCTCCTCGTGCGGATCGGCCAAGCGTCGCGCAAAGCCGGGCGCGGTTCAAGGCGGGCGATCGGTCGCTGATCGTGCTGCGCGACCGCGATGGAACCTTGCGCGCCTTCCACAACGCCTGCCGGCACCTGGGCGCGCGCCTGGTCGAAGGCCCCGGCAACGTGGGCCGGGCGTTGCGCTGCTTCTATCACGGCTGGACCTAAGACCTGGATGGCCGGCTAATCGCCGTGACGCTCGGGCGCGACCAGTTCCCGGACCTCGACGCCGGGTGCCTCGGCCTGCGCCCTGCGCGGCTGGGTCTCTGGCGCAACCACGTGTTTGTCTCCGCCGCCGACGCAGGCGGGGGGTTCGACAAATGGCTGGCCGATATGCCGGCGACCATCGCGACCCACGAACCCGGCCAGACCCGGCCGCACGATCCCACGCGGCTGGTCGAGGTCGGTGTCATGACGTTCCGTTGCCGCGCCAACTGGAAGATCGTCACCGAGAACTTCATCGACGGCTATCACCTGCCGCTGCTGCACGCCGTGTCGCTCGGCGACGGCGACTTCACGCGCCAGCAGTGGGTGCCGGCAGGACGCCACATCACCTTCTACCGGCCGCTCAAGCCGGGCATGGCGGCGAACGACCGCGCGCTGCCCGTGATCGACGGCATCCCGCCCAACTACGGCGCCTCGTACCAGTGGCTGTTCCCCAACATTGCGTTCTTCGAGACCGCCACGTCGTGGAGCACGTTTCACGTGATCCCTGTCGCGGCAGACCTGTCCGAGATCGTCGTCCGGCTGTTCGCGGGCCCCGAGGCGCTGGACCACGCGCCCGCGCCCAGCCCCGGTCCGCTGCCCGATCACGTCATCACGGCGAGCGGCGCGTTCGGTCGCCTGTTCGTCGACGGCTCGGGCGGCCACGCGCTCGAGTCCGAGGATGTCATGCGCGAGGACATCTATGCCTGCGAGGCGGTGCAGCAGGGGCTGGCCGCCGGGTCGACCATCGGCCCGCTCGCGCGCTGGGAGACGCCGCTCGCCCACTTCCAGCGCCAGGTGCTCGACTTCGCGCCGCTCGGCTGAGCCGGCGCGTTCTTGACAGTCGCCCGGCTCCAAGCCTGAATGCCTGCCAGGGCGGCCCGCTTACCCAATGGGCCGCGAAGTTCAGGGAGAGACGAATGGTGGACAAGGGATTCTGGGGGTCGCGGCGCGCGTTCGGCGCCGCCTTCGTGGCGGGCACGGCGCTGCTCGCGCTCGCCGGCACGGCGCACGCCGAGGGCACTATCCGGGTGCTGAACTGGCAGGGCTACGGCACCGACGAGGCGTGGGCGGTCGAGCTGTTCGAGCAAAAGACCGGCATCAAGGTCGAGCACGACTACTTCAACTCCGAACAGGAGATGCTGACCAAGCTGCGCACCAGCCCGGGCACCTACGACGTGGTGCTGATCAACTCGTCGTTCACCGGCGACGCGGCGGCCGAAGGGCTGATCCAGCCGATCGACACATCCAAGATCGGCAACTGGGGCGCGCTGACCCCGGCCTACCGTGACAACGCGATGCTCAACATCGACGGCAAGGTCATGGGCGTCGCCTGGCTGTGGGGCGTGACCTCGTTCGCCTACAACACCGAGAAGCTCGGCGCGCCCGGTTCGATCGGCGCGTTGTGGGACCCGGCCAACGCCGGCCGCGTGGGCTGGCGCGACGACGCGGTCGAGGCGGTGCAGCTCGCCGCGCTGGCGACCGGCCAGAACATGAACGATCCGGCGGACATGAACGTGATCCGGGAAAAGCTGCGCGCGCTCAAGGGCCAGATCGCCACGTTCTGGTCGTCAGAGGACGAGTGGAACAAGCTGATGTCCTCGGGCGCCTTCGACCTGGCGACCTACTGGTCGGGCTCGGCCTCGCGCAGCAAGACCGCGTTCGGCCTGCCGGTCGAGTTCGTCATCCCGCCCGAGGGCGCGATCGGCTGGCTCGACGGCCTCTCCATCGCGGCCGGCGCGCCCAACCCCGACGGCGCCCACGCCTTCATCGACTTCATGGATTCGGCCGAGTTCTACGTGAAGTGGGACACCGAGGTGGGCGCGCCAGCCTCGGCCAACGCCGAAGCCATGGCGGCCCTGCCCGAGGGCGCGTTCAATCGCGTCGTGCTGGGCGACCCGGCGGTCGGCGAACGGCTGCAGTTCATGGCGCCGATCCCCGAGGAGCGCCGGCAGGCGTACCTTGAGCTGTGGCAGGAGACCAAGACCTACTTCGCCGAGTAGCGGGACCGACGTGTCCGAAACCGCGCGGCGCCGTCGGGCCATCGTCGGCCTGACGGCGCCGGCCTATTTGTGGCTGCTGCTGACCATCTTCCTGCCGCTGGCGGCCATGCTGTGCTTCAGCGTGCTGACGGTGGCGCCGATCGGTGGGCGCGAGCCCGCGCTGACGCTCAAGCACTACGCGGCATTCCTCGAGAAGGACTTCTACCGCGACCTGACTTGGCGCTCGGTCCGGCTCGGCCTCGACGTGACGTTCTGGTGCGTCGTCGTCGGCTACCCGGCCGCCTTCGCGCTCGCCCGCCACGTGCGCGGCTGCTGGCGCGAAGCCCTGTTCCTGTTGATCGTGCTGCCTTTCTGGAGCAACGGGCTGGTCCGCGTCTTCTCGTGGACCATCGTGCTGCGCGACGGCGGGCTGCTCGACCGCGCGGTGCACTGGGTGGTGCCCGGCGCCGGCGCGCTCGACATCATCTATTCCTACCCGGCCACGGTGATCGGCCTGGTGCACTCGTTCGTCCCCTACATGATCCTGACCTGCTACCTGTCGCTGCAGGCGATCGACGACAGCCTGATCGAGGCGGCGCGCAGCCTGGGCGCCTCGGCCGCGCGCACGTTCCTGCGCGTGGTCCTGCCGCTCAGCCTGCCGGGGCTCGTCGCCGGCGCGGTGCTGATCTTCGTGCCCGTGGTCGGCTCGTTCATGGAGCCGCGCATCCTGGGCGGCACACAGGGCATCATGCTGGGCACGGTCATTGAGGACCAGTTCACCACCGTGTTCAACTGGCCGCTCGGCGCGGCGCTCTCGTTCATCCTGCTGGCCATCGTGCTGGCCGTGATGCTGGCGGCGCTGCCGGTGCTGCGCGGTCGGCTGGCCGGGGCCGAAGGGGCGTCGTCATGAGCCGGCTGTCGCAGGCGCTGCTGGGCGCGGTGCTCGTGTTCCTCTACATGCCGATCGTGGTCATGGTCGTCATGGCGTTCAACCGCTCAGCGCTCTACGAACTGCCGATCGAGTGGGACACTGTGTGGTTCCAGGCACTCGCCGGCAACGAACGCCTGCTGACCGCCAGCATGAACAGCATCCTGATCGCGCTCGCCAACACGGTGATCGCGACCGTGCTCGGCACCATGGCGGCGCTCGCCTTCGCGCGCTTCCGCTTCCGCGGCCGCAATCTGATGCGCCTGCTGCTGCTGCCGACCATCACCATCCCGTGGCTGATCATCGGCACGGCGATGTTGGTGCTGTTCTTCTGGATCGGCATCGGCCGGGGGCTTCACGCCATCCTGCTCGGCCACGTCGCCCTGTCGATACCCTACGTGGTGATCGTGGTCGGCGCGCGGTTGGCCGGCTTCGGCCCCGCGCTCGAGGAGGCGGCGGCCAGCCTGGGCGCCAGCCCTTGGCAGACGTTCGTGCGCGTGTCCTTTCCCGTGATTGCGCCGGGCGTGGTGGCGGCGGCGCTGTTCGCCTTCGCGGTGTCGTTCGACCAGTTCGTCATCTCGTACTTCCTGTCGCCGCCGGGGGTCTCGACCCTGCCGGTCGAGATCTACGCGGCGATCCGCAAGGGCTTCACGCCCGAGGTCAACGCCATCTCGGCGATCATCATCCTGGTGTCCATGGGGCTGATGCTGGCGTTCGCGCGGCTCTACCGCTTCGGCGGCGAGCGCGGCTCATGAGCCGGGTCGAGGCGCGCGCGGTCCGCAAGGCCTACGGCGCGGTCAAGGCGCTCGATGGCGTCAGCCTGACCTTCGAGGACGGCTCGTTCTCGGCGCTGCTGGGCCCCAGCGGCAGTGGCAAGACCACGCTGCTGCGCGCCTTCGCCGGCTTCGTCACGCTGGATTCCGGCACCATCGCCATCGACGGCAAGTTGGTCAACGACGTACCGCCGCACCGGCGCGACCTGGGGATGGTGTTCCAGAACTACGCGTTGTTCCCACACATGACAGTCGCCGAGAACATCGCCTTCGGGCTGTCGGTGCGCGGCGCGGCGCGCGCCGCCATCGCCGAGCGGGTCGAGGCGATGCTGCGGCTCGTGCGGCTCGAGGGTTTCGGCGCGCGCAAGCCGCGCCAGTTGTCCGGCGGCCAGCAGCAGCGCGTGGCGCTGGCGCGCGCCCTCGTCACCCGGCCGCGCGTCCTGCTGCTGGACGAGCCGCTCGGCGCGCTCGACCGCCGCCTGCGCCAGGAGATGCAGATCGAGCTGAAGCAGATCCAGCGCGAGGTGGGCATCACCGCGATCTTCGTCACCCACGACCAGGAGGAGGCGTTGACGCTCGCCGACCGGGTGGCGGTGATCAACGAAGGCCGGCTGGTGCAGGTGGGCATGCCGGGCGAGGTCTACGAACGGCCGGCGACGCGCTTCGTCGCTGGGTTCCTGGGCGACGCCAACCTGTTCGAGGGGCGCGTCGCCGGCGGCCGCGTGGCGGTCGGCGGCGGCGCGATCGCGACCGAGGATGCGCTGCCGACCGAGGGCGCGCCGGCGATCCTGGCGGTGCGGCCCGAGAAGGTCGTGCTCGCGGCCGACGCGGCCGGGCTCGACGCGGACTTGGTCAACCGGTTGGAGGGACGGATCGTCCAGGCGGTCTACGCCGGCAGCGCCATCACCTACATCGTCGAGGCGGGGGACCGGCGCCTGATCGTCTTCGAGCAGAACCGGGCCGCGGCGCCGCTCGGGCCCGACACGGCGGTGATCGCCGCCTTTGCCCCGCGCCACGCGGTGCTCGTCCAGCCATGACAATCCCCACCGACGCGGTTCACGTCGCGGTGGACATGCAGCGCGTTTTCGCTGAAGCGACACCCTGGCGCGTGGCCAGCTTTGATGCCGTGCTGCCGAACGTGCTGCGGCTCGCCCGCCACGCTCCGGCACGCACCATCCTGACCCGCTTCGTGACGCCGCGCGGGGCCGAGGCGGCACGCGGGGCGTGGCGGGGCTATTACCGACGCTGGCCCGACGTCACGCTCAGGCGCATGCCGCGCGCCATGCTCGAAGTGGTCGCCCCGCTCGCCAAGCTGAGCCCACCCGCGTTGACCGTGGACAAGAAGGTCTATTCGGCGTTCGCCGCGCGGTCCTTCACGCGCGCCATGGCCGCGCTGGACGCCGAGGCGGTGATCCTGTCCGGCGTCGAGACCGACGTTTGCGTCCTGGCCACCGCGTACGATGCAGTCGATCGCGGGCTGCCAGTGATCGTCGCGACCGATGCGTGCACTGGCTATTCGTTGGCGAGCCACCGGGCCATGATCGAGCACGTCTATCCGCGCATTCCCGATCAGGTCGCCTTGATGACGACCGCCGAGATCCTGGCGGCGTGGCGGCCGCGCTAGGCCCTCTTGTCGTGGTCGACCCGGTCTGCGATGCTCCCGCGCGAGCACAGTGCGGGGCAGGGCGATGAGGGAGTTGGCGCTGGCGGAGGAGGCCAAGCGTCTGCAGGCGCTGGCCACCTATCGGACGCTCGATACACCCCCGGAGTTCGCCTACGACGCCCTTACCGAGCTGGCCGCCGAGATCTGCCGCTGCCCGGTCGCCTTGATCAGCCTGGTCGATGAACGCCGCCAGTGGTTCAAGGCAAAGTACGGGCTACCCGCCGAATTCATCGAATGCCCCTGCGAGGTCTCTGTGTGCTCGGCCGCGGTGTGCGGGAACGACCTGATCTACGCCCCCGACCTGACCCTCGACAACCGGTTCAAGGACCTTCCGCTCGTCACCGGCGAGCCGCACCTGAAGTTCTACTGTGGCATGCCGCTGATCAACCGCGATGGCTTCGCCATCGGCACGCTCTGCGTCGTCGACTTCAGCCCCCACGACCTGACGCCGGCCCAGCGTGAGGTGTTGCGCCGTCTGGCCCAGCAGGCCATAGCGCAGCTCGAGCTGCGTCGGAGCCTGATGGAGCGTGACGATCTGGTGACCGAGCTGGCGGAGGCCAAGCACGCGGCTGAGCGGGCGCGCTCCGACACCCTCTTGCACAGCGTGATGCCGGCGCCGGTCGCCGACGAGCTCAAGGCCACCGGCCGCATGGGCTCCCGCTATCACGAGGCGGCGACGATCCTGATCGCCGACTTCCGCGAATTCACGCGCCTGACCGAGGGGCTGGAGCCCGCACGGCTTGTCGATCAGCTCAACCAGCAGTTCACCAAGTTCGACGAGATCTCGGCGACCAACCGGGTCGAGATGCTGAAGACCATGGGCGATGCCTGTCTGTGCGTCGCCGGTTTGACCGAGGCGACGAAGACCCATGCGCTCGACGCGTGCCTCGCAGGCCTGCAGTTCCAAAAGCCCATGGCCGAGAGCAACAAGGTGCGGTCTATGCTGCGCATGAAGCCGTGGGAACTTAGGATCGGCATCAATACTGGCCCGCTCGTGGCGGGCGTGGTCGGCACCCGCCGGTTCACCTACGACGTCTGGGGGCAACGCCGTGAACGTGGCGCAGCGGCTGGAGCAGGTCTGCGAGCCGGGCACGCTCAACATCTCGGCCAGCACGTACCATCACGTGGCATCGCGGTTCGTGACCGAGGCGCGCGGCTCAATCGAGACCAAGCACCTCGGCGCCATCGACATGTACGTGGTGCGGCGGATCAAGCCGGAGTACGCGGCCGATGCCGCCGGCACCCTGCCCGACGACGCGTTCTGGGCTTAGCCGGAACCTGGTCATGACGTTCGTCTATCGCGGCGCGATCGATGCCGATCGTGCCTGGAACACGTGGGACAGCGTCTACCCTGCGGACATGATCCACCTGCCGCTCGGGCTGCGGGTCAGCGTCGGCGCCTACGCCGCCAGCCGCAACGCCTTCACGCGCTTCCCGCCGGGCCGGGGCGTGCGCCTGGGGCCACGCACCGTGGACGGCGCGTGCGCGTGCCTGGACCTCAAGCACGGCGGCACCGCCCTGACGTTCACGTGGTCCAAGCCGGTGCCGGACGTGGCGCTCGCCGCCTGGAGTGCCACCGCGTTCGGCGAGTGGGGCCTGCGCTTCTGGCTCGTGCTCGCGCTGCACGTCGACGGGCGCGACGACATCGTCTGGCACCAGGACGAGGAGACCGGCGTCGTCACGGCCGCGATCGACGGTCACTACGTGGCCGCTGTCGGCGTCCGCGTGCCGCTGATGATCACCCGCCATGCCGATCTCGACGCGCTGGCCGCCGAATACCACGCCAAGGGGTACTTCTATCTGGCGTCGCGCGATGCCGAAGGGCCGCTGGTTGCGCTGCGCTACAACCTGGAGGAGATGGCCGAGAGCCGCGTCGCCGTCGCCGTGGCGGCCAGCCCCGAGGCCGCGCTCGCGGCGGCCCGCGCCGCGCTCGCGCCGCCCGCACCCGGGGGCGGCGACCCGGCCCTGCACACCGGTCGCGAGGCCGGTGCGCTCGACGCGGTACGCGACGTGGTCGGGTGGAACAGCGTGTGGGACCCGGTCAACCGCCGCCCCTACACCCTGCTCAGCCGCCACTGGGTCGCGCAGAAGTTCGGTGGCTTCGGCGTCTGGCTCGACGACGTGGTCTACCACGGCCTGATGGCGGGCCTGTTCGACGACCGCGTGGCAGCCGAGAACCTGGCCGCCGTGTGGGCGGGCGCCACGCCCGCGGGCAACCTGCCGTGCCTGCTGACCGGCAACGACGCCTGGGTCGACCGCTCCCAGCCGCCGATCGCCTCGTTCGTCACGCGCATGCTGTCCTTGCGCACCGGCGACCGCCGACTGGTCGAGACCGCGTACCCCGTGCTGCTGGCCAACCACGACTGGTGGTGGGCGATGCGCGACGGCAACCGCAACGGGCTCCTGGAGTACGGCACGTCGCCCGTAGGGCGTGGGCTCTACCGTGGCACCAAGCTGGCGGCCAAGGACGAGTCCATGATGGACAACTCGCCGGTCCACGACGAAGCATCGATCGTCCCCGCGGCTCACACGCTCGACTGCGAGGACGTGGCGCTCAACAGCCTGATCGCCCTGGACGGCGAGATGCTGGCCGCGATGGCACGCGAGCTGGGCGACGACGCCACGGCCGCGCGCCTGACCGAACGCACCGAGGCGCACAAGGCGCGCGTGCACGCGGGGCTGTGGGACGAGACGCGCGGCATCTTCGCTAACCGCCTGTGGTCCGGGCGCTTCGTGCGCAGCCTGACGCCGACCAGCTTCTTCTCGCTCATCGCCGGCATCGCCGACGCCGCCCAGGCTGAGCGCATGGTGCGCGATCACCTGCTGAACGAGCGGGAGTTCTGGGGCGAGCACGTGCTGCCCGCCGTGACCCGCGACGACCCGGCGTTTCCCGACAACGTCTACTGGCGCGGCCGGGTCTGGCCGCCGCTCAACACGTTGGTCTACTACGGCCTGCGCCGCGCCGGGCTCGACGACCTGGCGGCGACGTTCGCCGCCAAGAGCCACCGCACCTTCTGTGTCGGCTGGGACCGCGACCGCCACTGCGGCGAGAACTTCAGCGCCGTCTCGGGCGAGATCCTCGACCAGCCGGACACCGACTCGTTCTACGCCTGGGGTGCCCTGATGGCGTATCTGGCCGTGGCCGACCTCATCGACGTCGACCCGTGGCACGGCTGGACCGTGCGCAACGATGGCGCCGACGTCCGCGTCGGCCCGTTGCGTGTGCCCGGCGGCCAAGGAACGGTGACCATCGAAGGCGGCCGGCTCACGCTCGCGCGCGACGGCGCCGTGCTGTTCGCCTGCGCCCGGCGCGGCCGTTACAACCAGATCGTTGCCGAAGCTGGCCACCTGTCGCTGACCGTGCCGCCAGGAGGCGTGGTCGATACCCTGGCCGTACCGGGGCGGCCGCCGATCCCTCTGCCGGCCGAGGGCGGCCCGATCTGGGTCTGACGGGCCCATTGCGCGGCGGTCGGCCGCCGTTCCACACTTCGGCACCGGGAGGGAGGATCGGCCATGACGTTGCGCTGGGCGGAGAAGGGGCCGCTGCACTTCACCCGCGAGCGAGCGGTCGAGCCGGGCGCCGCCGGTTTCCTGGTGGTCGACGTGCAGTACGACTGCTGCGCGCGCGGCGAGGGTTCCTACGTGGACGCGCGCCCGACCCACCCGGACCCCGCGAAGGAAGCCTACCTCGCGCGGGTGGAGACCTCCGTGCTGCCGGCGATCCGTCGCGTCCAGGACGCCGTGCGCGCCGCCGCCGGCGAGGTCCTGTTCACCGTGATCGAGAGCCTGACGCTCGACGGGCGCGACCGTTCGCTCGATCACAAGCTCAGCGACATGCACGTGCCCAGGGGCTCGCGCCTGGCCGAGGTGATCGACAGCGTCGGCCCCGTGGGCGACGAGATCGTGCTGCCCAAGACCTCGTCGGGCGTGTTCAATTCGACCAACATCGAGTACGTGCTGCGCAACCTGGGCGTCGAGTACCTGATCGTCGCCGGCGTGTTCACCGACCAATGCGTCGACATGGCCGTGCGCGACGCCGCCGATCGCGGCTTCATGGTGACCCTGGTCGAGGACGGTTGCGCCGGCTCGACCATGGAGAAGCACGTCAACGCGCTTAAGGCCTTCAGCGGCTACTGCCGCATCCGCACGTCCAACGACCTGGTCGCCGAGATCGCGGCGCGTCGCGCCGCCGCTGAATGAGGAGCCCCATGGCCGCCTTCCCGCACCTGTTCACACCGATCAAGCTCCGCCACCTGGAGCTCAAGAACCGCATCGTGTTCGGCGCCCACACGGTCAACATGAGCCAGGAGGGCCTGCCGACCGAGCGGCACTTCGGCTACTACCGCGAGCGGGCGCGCGGTGGCGCCGCCATGATCGTCGTCGAGCCGCAGCCGACCCACGCGACCGGCATCCTGACGCGCGGCAACTTCCGCACCGACGACGGTGTGATCCCCTACTTCCGCAAGATCACCGATGAATGCCACAGCCACGGCACGGTGATGATCCATCAGGCCTACCACGTGGGCGGGCACGGCGATCAGGACAACTCCTGGCAGCCTTACTGGTCGCCTTCCGGCGTGCCGTCGTTCCACGACGCGTGGGGCAGCCACGCGGTCACCGAGTCCGAAATCGAGGAGTTGATCGAGGGTTTCGTCGCGTGCGCCCGGCGCGACAAGGCCGCCGGCTTCGACGGTACCGACGTCTTCGCCGGCTACAACTGCTTGGTCGACCAGTTCTGGTCGCCTTTGACCAACAAGCGCACCGACCGCTGGGGCGGCAGCCTGGAGAACCGGCTGCGCTTCGCCGTCGAGATCTGCGCGCGCATCCGCAAGATGTCCGGCAACGACTACATCATCGGCATGACCGTCTCCGGCGCCGAGCCCTATCCCGGCGGGCTCTCCATCGCCGACAAGCAGGAGATCGCGGCGTACCTTGATAGCCGTGGTCTGGTCGACTACTTCAGCTGCGGCACGGGCAGCTACCTGAACCATTTCTACCGCATCGTGCCGACCTACCATAGCCCGATGCTGCTGGGCGCCGAGGACGCTGCCGCTTATAAGCAGGCGGTCAAGCACGCGCGCGTCACCGCCGAAGGTCGCATCAAGACGCCGGCCAACGCCGACATGATGGTGCGCGAAGGTAAGTCGGATCTGGTCAGCCTGGTGCGCAGCCAGATCGCCGATCCGCATCTGGCCAACAAGGCGAAGGAAGGCCGCGCCAAGGACATCCGGCCCTGCATCTCGTGCAACCAGATGTGCATCGGCCGGCGCATGCGTGACTACTACGTGAGCTGCCTGGTCAACCCGTCGGTCAGCCGCGAGTTCGAATGGGACGGCGACCGGCCTGAGCCCGCCCAGCGCCCGCGCGAGGTGCTGGTGGTGGGCGGCGGGCCCGCCGGGCTCGAGGTCGCGCGCGTCGCGGCCGAGCGCGGCCATCGCGTCACCCTGGTCGAGCGCCAGGGCGAGTTGGGCGGCCAGTTCCGCCTAGCCGGCGGCCAGCCCGAACGCGGCGAGATCGGCTACTTCCTGGGCTGGGAGCAGGGCCAGCTCGAGAAGCTGCAGGTGCGCGTGCAGCTGCGCACCGAAATGACCGCCGAGGCGATCAAGGCCTCCAACGCCGACGTGGTCGTGCTCGCCACCGGCTCGCAGCCGACGCGCACCGGCTTCCAGCGCGCCTACCCGCAGCGCGATCGCCTGCCCGGCGCCGACCAGGACAACGTGTGCACCGTCCACGACGTGCTCGACGGCAAGGTGGTGCCCGGCCACCGCGTGCTGCTGCTCGACGACATCAACGGCTGGTGGCCAGCCAGCGGCACCGCGCTCCACTTGGCGCAGCAGCGTCACCAGGTCACCGTCATCACGCCGTCCGAGCAGGCGGCCGGCAGCCAGAACTACAGCGGCACGGGCTCGACCACGCGCGAACGGTTCGCCAAGTTTGGCGTCGAGGTGCTGCTGGCCAAGGGTCTGGAAGCTTGGCGCAGCACCACTGCGACCATCGTCGACCTGTTCACCGGCGATCGTGAGGAGCGCGAGTTCGACACCCTGGTCATGGCGCTGACCAACACGCCGGAGGACGGGCTTAACCGCGCGCTCGCCAGCTCGGGCAAGGAGATCCACACGCTGGGCGACGCGGTCTCGGCGCGCACCGCCGCTATGGCGCTCTACGAGGCGCGCAAGCTGGCGCTGGCGATCTGAATGGTCGCCGCGTTCCCCTTTGTCGAGGTCGCCGGCTCGTGCCACGAACGCGGCCGGCGTCATGGCGCGCAGGCGGCCGAGCGCATCGCGCGCGGTGTCGCGCTCTACGCCGGCCGGCTGCGCGGGATGGGGTTGGACTGGTCCGGGACCCGCGGGATCGTCGAATCCATCGTGCCCGGCATGGCCGCGTTCTCGTCCGACCATATGGACGAGATGCAGGGCATCGCCGCCGGCGCGAACCAGGAATTCGCCGCCATCGTCCTGCTCAACGCGCGCACCGAGGTGCTGCAGATGGCGCGCCGCGCGGCTCGACGGCGAGGGCTGCACCACCGCGGTCGTGCTGCCCGGGCGCGGCGCCGACGGCCGTCTGCGCCACGTGCAGAACTGGGACTGGAGCGCCGCCTGCGCCGACACGGCCATCGTGCTGTGCGTCCGGCGCGACGACGGCCCGGACGTCCTGACCTTCACCGAGGCGGGCGCGCTCGCGCGGCACGGGCTGAACGGTGCCGGGCTGGCGATCACCGGCAACTATCTGCGTTCGGACCGCGACAAGGGCGAGCCCGGCGTGCCGCTGCCGCTGATCCGCCGACGCGCCTTCGAGTGCGCGGATCGGGACGCGGCGGTCCGCCTGATCGCCGAGACGCCAAAGTCGGTCTCCAACAACATGACGATCAGCCACGCGGACGGCTGGGCCGTCGACCTGGAATGCGCGCCGGACGCCAGCGGCGCGCTCGGGCCCGAGCATGGCCTGATCGTCCACGCCAACCACTGGGAAGGCCCGCGCACGCTGTCCGTGCTGAGCGACACCGGCGTCGGCGCCGACACGGGCACGGTCTTTTCCGCACCGAGCGCGTCTGCGCGCTGCTGGGCACCGAGCGCCGGCTGACGGTCGCCGATCTGCGTGCCGCGTTCCTCGACGCCGAGAACACGCCCCATGCTGTGTGCCAGCCGGCGCGCGCCTGGGATGCCGACGACATCGGCGCGACCGTCGCGACCCTGATCATGGACCCCGGCGCTGGCACCATGGACGTGGCGCCGATGCCGGCCACGGGCGCGCGCTTCACGCGCTACGGCCTGTCGGGTCAAGTCCAGCCCCAAGCCGCCGAGTAGGGAGCCTGCGATGACGGTCGTCACCGAACCCAACGGCGCGCTCGCGGTCGTCCACGACAACAATCCCAACTGGAACCTGTCCGGCAACCGGCGCCATGGCTTCCACAACCTGCACCACCTCGCCCGCTATACGTCGGGCTATCGCGCGGCGCGCGTGCTCGCGCTCGAGACGCGCGCCGACCTGCGCATCGCCGAGCGGGACGACGTGCGGCGCCTGACCGCCCTGCCGTGGTTCTCGGCCATGGTGGTGGTGCGTGGCCGGCACGTGCTGTTCGAACGCGACGCGCCTGATTTCGGCCCCGACCGGCCGCACAACATCCAGTCCATCGGCAAGATGATGATGAACCTGATCATCGGCCGGCTGGTGGAGGAGGGGCGTATCGATCTGGCGCGCCGGGTCGGCGACTACCTGCCGGACATCGGCTCGGGCTACGCCGCGGCGACCGTCCAGCAGGTACTCAACATGGACGTCGCCAACGACTACACCGAGGACTTCACCGATCCGGCGTCCACCTACTACCGGCACGAGGAGGCCATGGGCTGGCGCCTGCCGGTGGACCCGGCGCGCGAGGCCACCCAGCGCGCCTTCGTGCGCACCGTGGCCAGCGACGACGTGACAAACCGCCTGCCGCACATCCAATACAAGGACGCCAACACCGTGGTCCTCGGCATGCTGGCCGAGAAGGTCGGGGGCCGGCTGTTGGCGGCCTGGGTCGCCGACGGCGCCGGCGTCGAGGCGATGCTGCACATGACGACCGACCGTGAAGGCTTCCCCGGCCTCGAGGGCGGCGGCTGCCTGACGGCGCGCGATCTCGCCCGCTTCGGCGCGCTGTTCGTGCGCCGGGGTCTGGGGGTTGACGGCCGCTGGGTCGGCAGCGCGCCGTTCATCGAGGCGACGCTCGCCCAGGGCGTGCCGCTGGCCCCGCCGCGCGATTGGATCCGCTACAGCAATCAGGCCAACACCACGGGGCGCTGGCTCGGCCATGGCGGCTACGGCGGGCAGTACCTGCTGGCCGACCTGACCAGCGGCGGCGTCGGCCTGTTCTACGGCGTGGTCGAGGACAAGGACGGCTATCCCCAGGACTACTACCCGCCGGTCATCCGCATGCTGGAGGCCATCGCCGCCATGGAGTTCCCCGCGTGACCGGGTTCACCACGCTGTTCTCGCCCCTGACCATCCGGGGTACCACGTTCCGCAATCGCATCTTCTCGACCGGGCACATGACCATGCTCGTTTCGGGCGGCCTGCCGACCGACGACATGGTGGCGTACCACGAGGCGCGGGCGCGCGGCGGTGCCGGGCTCATCATCACCGAGGCCGCGCGCGTCCACGACTCGGGCGTGGCCAGCAGCCTCGCGCTCAACGCGACGACCGACGCGATCGTTCCGGCCTATGCCCGCGTCGCCGCTGCCGTGCACGCCCACGGCTGCGCCGTGTTCGGCCAGTTGTCGCACTCGGGCCGGGTCATGGGCGGCTCGGTCGACGGCAGCCTGCCGGTCGCCTACTCGGCGTCCACCACGCCCGACGAGCGCCATCACATCATGCCGCGCGCCATGCCCGCGGCCATGATCCGGAACGTCGTGGCCGGCTACGGTGCCGCGGCGGCGCGCATGGCGCGCGCCGGCCTGGACGGCGTCGAGGTTCTGGCGTCCCATGGCCTGTTGCCGGCCCAGTTCCTCAACCCGGCGGTCAACCGACGCGCCGATGCCTACGGCGGCTCGGACGCCAACCGCCTGCGCTTCCTGCGCGAGGTGCTCGAGACCGTGCGCGGCGCTGTGGGCGACCGGGTGATCGTCGGCATGCGCATCTCGGGCGACGAGATGGACGAGGACGGCCTGACGCCCGACCTGGTAGTCGAGGTCTGCCGCGCGCTCGACGGCGCCGGGCTGGTCGACTACGTCAACGTCATCGTCGGCACCATGGCCACGCTCAAGGGCTCGGTCCACGTGGTGCCGCCCATGTTCATCGACACCGGCTACGTGGCGCCGTTCGCCGCGCGCGCCAAGGCCGCCGTGCGCTGCCCGGTGTTCGTGGCCGGGCGCATAAACCAGCCGCAGATCGCCGAACGCATCCTGGCGGCGGGCGATGCCGACATGTGCGGCATGACGCGGGCCATGATCGCCGACCCGGACATGGCGGCGAAGGCGCGGGCCGGGCGGCTCGACGACATCCGCGCGTGCATCGGCTGCAACCAGGCGTGCATCGGCCACATGCAGACCGGCTACGGCATCAGCTGCATCCAGCATCCCGAGACGGGCCACGAGCGCGCGTACGGCACGCGCGCCTCCGCCGCGCCGCGCAAGCGGGTGATCGTGGCGGGCGGCGGCCCGGCGGGCATGAAGGCTGCGGCGGTCGCCGCCGAACGCGGCCACGACGTGACGCTCTACGAAGGAGCGCGGCGGCTCGGCGGTCAGGCCTTGCTCGCCCAGCTCCTGCCGCGCCGCGCCGAGTTCGGCGGGCTGATCACGAACCTGGAGCGTGAACTCGCCGCGTCAGGCGCCAAGGTTGTACGCGGCACGGCGGTCGACCGCGCGCTCGTCGAACGCGAACGGCCCGACGCGGTGATCGTGGCGACCGGCGCGCGACCCCGCCACCCGAACATCGCGGGCGCCGAGGACGGCCGTGTGGTCGATGCCTGGCAGGTGCTGCGCGACGAGGTCAACGTCGGCTCCAGCGTCGTGGTCGCCGACTGGCGAGCCGACTGGATCGGCCTCGGGCTGGCCGAACGGCTGGCACGCGCCGGCTGCCGGGTCCGCCTGGCGGTCAACGGCACCATGGCGGGCCAAACGATCCAGATGTACGTGCGCGACCACTGGGTCGGCGTGCTGCACGGCCTCGGTGTCGAGATCGTGCCCTACGCGCGCGTCGCCGGGGTAGAGAAGGGGGCGGTCATCCTCCAGCACGTCACCAGCGGTCAGCCCATCGTGGTCGATGGCGTCGACACCCTGGTCACGACGCTCGGCCACGAGCCCGACACGGCCCTCGAAACCGCGCTGGACGGCTGGGGCGGCGAGGTGCACCTCGCCGGCGACTGCCTCACGCCGCGCACCGCCGAGGAAGCGGTGCTCGAAGGGCTGAAGGTCGGTACGGCCGTGTGATTCCAGGTGTCTTCGGGCACCGGGCTCGGGCCGTACCTCATCTTCGACCTTGTCGTGGCGGACGCGCGCTTGCGATAGTCGAGCGCAGGCCGCGCCCAAGGGGCGCGCGATCACCGAAACAAGGGAGGCTCACAAACCATGACAATCACCCTACGCAAGGCGCTGGCGGTCCTGGCCGCCGGGGCGTCGATCGGCGCCCTGGCCGGCGCGGCACACGCCGAAGGCCAGCTCAACCTCTTGACCTGGGAAGGCTATGCCGATGCCAGCTTCGTCGCGCCGTTCGAGGCGGCGAGCGGCTGCAAGGTCACGGCCACCTATGTCGGCTCGAACGACGACTTCGTGCCCAAGCTCGTGGCGGGTGGCGGCGTCTACGATCTAATCTCGCCGTCGATCGACACCGCACCAGTCACCGTGGCCGCCGGCTACATCGACCCGATCGACACCTCGAAGATCCAGGGCCTGGAAGGCCTCTACGAGTTGTTCCGCTCCTCGCCGGGCCTGACCACGGATGGCCAACTCTGGGGCGTGCCCTGGACCTGGGGCTCGATCCCGTTCATGTACCGCACGGACATGATCACCGAGGAGCCGACCTCGATCGCGGCCCTGTGGGATCCCAAGTACGCCGGCAAGGTCTCCCTGTGGGACGACAAGAGCGCGATCTACGTCGCCGCGCGGCTCAACGGCGACACCAACATTTACGCGCTCGACGATGCCCAGCTGGAGGCTGCGAAGCAGAAGCTGATCGAACAGAAGCCGCTGATCCGCAAGTACTGGGGCACCGCCGGTGAGCTGGTCAACCTATTCGCCTCGGGCGAGGTGTGGATCTCCAACACCTGGGGCGGCTACCAGTCAGCCGAGCTGACGGACCAGGGCATCCCGGTCAAGGAGTTCATCCCGGCCGAGAACGCCGAAGGCTGGATGGATTCCTGGCAGATCGTCAAGGGTACGCCGAACACCGACTGTGCGTACGCTTGGCTCAACTACTCCCTGACCCCCGAGGCCCAGTGCGGCGTTTCCGCCATCACCGGCTACTCGGTGGCCAACGAAGCGTCGGCCAAGGCGTGCATGACGCCTGAGCGATTCGCGGCGCTGCACCAGGACGACGCCAACTACATCAACAGCCTGATCCTGTGGCAGACGCCCGATCGGCTGGAGGTGTACACGAACACCTGGAACGCGGTGAAGGCCGCGCAATAGGCCTGGGCGCGGCCGGCCGGGCGGGGCGACCCGTCCGGCCCATCGCCCGTTGTCATGACCGACATCATCGAACTGCGCAACCTGACCAAGTCGTTCACCGGCGGCATCGTCGCCGTGAACGACCTGACGTTCGCCGTGCGAGAGGGCGAATTCGTCACGCTGCTCGGCCCCTCGGGCTGCGGCAAGACGACGACGCTGCGTCTAGTGGCGGGGTTCGAGGAACCCGATGCCGGGCGCATTGTGCTGGGCGGGCGCGACGTGACCGACGACCCGCCGTACCAGCGCGCGGTCAACACGGTGTTCCAGGACTACGCGCTGTTCCCGCACATGACGGTCGCGCAGAATGTCGGCTACGGCCTGCGCATCGGCGGTGTCGCGCGCGCCGAAATCACCGGCCGGGTACAGGACACGCTGCGCATGGTCGATCTGCTCGACAAGATCGATGCCATGCCGAACCAGTTGTCCGGCGGCCAGAAGCAGCGCGTCGGCCTGGCGCGGGCGATCATCCGGCGGCCCAAGGTGCTGCTGCTCGACGAACCGCTCTCGGCGCTCGACGTCAAGCTGCGCGAAAGCATGCAGGTCGAGCTCAAGCACCTGCACCAGCGGCTCGGCATCACGTTCGTCCTGGTGACCCACGACCAGAAGGAGGCGCTGGTCATGTCGGACCGCGTCGTGGTCATGGACGCCGGGCGCATCGTCCAGGCGGGCACGCCCGGCGAACTCTACGACCATCCGGCGACACCCTACGTCGCCAACTTCATCGGTACCTCGAACCTGATCCCGGCGCGCGTGGTCGGCGCGCAGGCGGGCGAGCTGTTGGCCGAGGCGGGGCCGTTGCGCTTGCGCGCGCAGGCCGACGGCACCGCCCACGCGACCGGCGCGCGCGTGCTGCTGGCGGTGCGCCCCGAGAAGGCGATCCTGCTGCCGCCGGGCACCGCGACCTCGGGCGGGGCCAGCGCCATCGAGGGCCGCGTCCTGGAACGCTTCTTCCACGGCAACGCCGTGCGCGTCAGCGTCGACATCGGCCAGGCCGAGCCGTTCATGGTCGACGTCCAGCTCCAGCGCGCGCTGGGCGAGGCCGACATGCCCGGAACCGGCGCGGCCGTGCTGCTGGCCATCGAACCGGGCAGCGTCAACGTCTTCGCCGACACCGCAGGTGTGCGCGCATGAGGCTCGCGACCCGGCGCCGCTTCACCGCCGCGGGCATCCTGGGCGGGCCGCTGGCCTGGACGCTGGTGTTCATGTTCGTGCCGTACGCGATCATGTTCACGTACAGCTTCTACACGCGCCAGTTCCCGACCATGGTGCCGGACTTCCAGTTCGGCAACTACCTCGCGTTGTTCGCCGACCCGCAGTACTACCAGGTGCTGCTGCGCACCATAAAGATCGCCGTCCTGGTCACCATCGCGGCGGTGGCGCTGGCGTACCCGCTGGCCTACTTTCTGGTGTTCAAGGTCGCCTCGGCGCGCCTGCGCACGGCGCTCTACGTCGCCGTGATCGTGCCCTTGTGGGTGTCCTACCTGCTGCGCGCCTACACGTGGAAGACGATCCTGGGCAGCGAGGGCGTGCTCAACTCGTTCCTGGTGTGGACCGGCATCCTGGACCAGCCGACCGACCTGTTCCTGTACAACCAGTTCGCCATGGTCCTGACGCTGACCTACATCTTCGTGCCGTTCTGCGTCATGCCGATCTACGCCTCGCTCGAGAAGATCCCGGCCAGCCTGAAGGAGGCGTCCAAGGATCTGGGCGTCGGACCGTTCCGCACCTTCCTCGCGGTGACGCTGCCGCTCTCGGTGCCGGGCATCCTGGCGGGCGCGACCTTCACGTTCTCGCTGACCATGGGCGATTTCGTGGCGCCGTTCCTGGTGGGCGGGGCGGACGGCGCGCTGATCGCCACGGTGGTGCAATCGCAGTTCGGCACGGCGCTCAACTGGCCGCTCGGCTCGGCGCTCAGCATGGTCATGCTGTTCATCGTGTTGACGATCATCACCCTCTCCGACCGGCTCGAGCGGGCCGGCCGGCTTGATCTGGGCTGACACCATGGCGGTGACGACGGACATCGGGGTGATGGCGTCAGCCGCGACGGCGCGCCGCCCGTGGCGCGGACCACGCCTCTCGGCCGGCGCGCTTGGCGCGGCGGCGGCGTGCGTCGCCGCGTTTCTCTACCTGCCGATCGTCGTGCTGATCGTCTTCAGCTTCAACGACAACGTGGTCACCACGCTGCCGCTGAAGGAGTTCACGTGGCGCTGGTACGAATCCGCCTTCGCCAACGAGGACCTGCTGCGTGCCCTGTGGAACAGCCTTTACGTGGCGGCGGCCGCGACGCTGATCTGCGTTGCCTTCGGCGTCCCCGCCGCCATCGCGCTCGACCGCATCGACTTCCCGGGCAAGACCATCTTTCGCCGCGCGGTTCTGCTGCCGCTGGTCCTGCCAGGGCTGATCACCGGCATCTCGATGCTCAACCTGTTTCGCGTGCTCGGCCTGAACCTGAGCCTGGAGACCGTGATTCTGGGCCACGGCACGGCGCTGATCTCGGTGGTCGTCACCCAGGTGTTCGCCCGCCTGCAACGCTTCAACCGCCGCCTCGAGGAAGCGTCGAACGACCTGGGCGCGCGGCCCTTGCAGACGTTCTGGTACGTCACCTTGCCGAACATCAAGACGGCGATCATCGGCAGCGCGCTGATCTCGTTCACGCTCTCGTTCGACGAGATCCCCGTGACCTTCTTCCTGACGGGCCGCGAGAACACGCTGCCCATGTACATCTATTCGACACTGCGGCGGGGCATCACGCCCGAGATCAACGCGATCGGCACGATCATCGTCGTCGCGTCCCTGGTGGTGATCTTCGTCTCGGTGCTCATGCTCAGCGACAAGGGCGAACGATGACCGGACCTCGTCTCGGACACCCGACCGCGGAGGCCGCGATCGAGGCGCTGCGCGAACGCGGCGTCGGCACGGTCCATGTTGGCATCTTCGACACCGACGCCAGGCTGCGCGAACGACGCATGACCATCGGACCGGCCGAGGCCGCGCTGCGCGGACCGTACGCGTTCCCCAACGTCATCCATCGCTGGGACATCGCCGAGGCCGTGTTCGACGGCGCCGACACGTTCCTGTCCGAGCCGGCGGCGATCGACCCGACCAGCGGTCGCGCATTCCCCTTCGAGGCGGATGCCGCGCTCTACATCGCCGATTTCACCGGGCCGTCGGCCGATCTCTCGCCGCGTCGCCTGCTCGCGCGCCAGGTGGCCAAGGCGGATGCCATGGGCTTCGCGGTCAAGGCCGCGTTCGAGTGCGAGTTCACGGTGCTGGCCGAGACCGCGGAAAGCCTGCGCGCCAAGGGCTTCGACCGCATGACCGCGTTCCTGCCCGAGAACGCCTGCTTCGCCTCCGATTCCGCGGCGGGCTGGTCGGACCTGCTGGTCGGGCTGGAAGCGGTCATGGCGCGCCTCGAGATCCCGTTCCACGCGCTCGGCACCGAGCTCGGCCCGGGCTGCGTGGAGGCGACGCTCGCCGCGCGCGACCCCATGGGGGCGGCGGACGATTACGCGCTCTTCCGCGCCTTCACCCGCGCGTTCTGCCGCAGCCGGGGCCTGACCGCGTCGTTCATGGCCCAGCTCGGCGCCGGCTTCCAGGGCCTTTCCGGCCACCTCAACCTGTCGCTCGCGGACAAAGACACGGGGCGCCCGGTCTTCGCGGACACGCGCGCCCGCGATGGCCTGTCCAAGACCATGAGCCACTTCATTGGCGGCATGTTGCGCCTGTTGCCGGAAACCACGGCGCTGTGCACCCACACCGCGAACGCCTACCGGCGCATGGTGCCGGGCAACTGGTCGCCGCGCACGCCGACCTGGGGCTTCGGCAACTACAGCGTGGCGTTGCGCGTCGCCAACGCCGACGCGGCGACCACGCGGCTGGAGTTCCGCGTGCCGGCCGCCGATACCAACCCGCACCTGACGCTGGCCATGGCGCTGGGCTGCGGCCTGTGGGGCATCGAGACCAAGGCCGAGCCGCCGGCACCGTGCGACGGCGATGCGCGCGAGATCGTGCCGAAGGGCTTCCAGCCCTTGCCGCGCACGCTGCTGGAGGCGGCACAGCGCCTGAAGGACAGCGCGACCGCCCGCGCCCTGTTCGGTGACCGCTTCATCGAGCACTTCGCCTGGTCGCGCCGGCACGAGGACGCTGTGGTGCAGCGCTTCGTCAGCGCGCAGGAGCGCGCGCGCTACCTGGAGGCCATCTGACCATGAGCGACCTGGATCGCTATCTCGGCGCGCCGGAGCGCGACGACTTGGTCCGCCGCGGCCGCGCCATCATCGACGCCACGGGCATCGAGTACATCTACTACCAGTACATCTCGATCACCGGGCGCATCATGGGCAAGGGCGTGCCCGCCGATCATTGGGAGGCGATCGCCCAGCGCGGCATCCAGACCTGGATCGGCGGCTTGACCAACGTCATCGCCGACCGTTCCGGCAACCTGCTCGGTTTCGGGCCCAACACCCACGAACTGCTCGCGCTGCCCGATCCCGAAACGCTGTGCCAGCTTCCCTGAAAGAAGCGGCTGGGCCGGGTGTTCTGCACCGTCTTCCACATGCGCGAGGACAAGGCGAACCCGGGCGGCTTCATGACCGCGGATTGTCGCGGCAACCTGCGCCGGCTGCACGCGGCGTTCCAGGCCAAGCACGGCGGCCTGCACATGCGCCACGGCTGCGAGCCCGAGATGATGTGGCTGCACAAGGGCGCGGACGGCGGGCACGCCCACGGCCCGACCAAGCCCAACGCCTACCACGTCGACCAATTCGAGACCTTGGCGCCGGTGTTCCTCAAGGCCATCGCCTACAGCCGGGCCATGGGGCTCGACATGATCCAGGGCGACCACGAGGACGCGCACGGCCAGCTCGAGCTAAACTTCATGTTCGACGAGGCGCTGCGCACGTGCGACCGCTTGACCACGTACCGCCAGATCTGCGCGCGCGTGGCGCGCGAGCACGACCTGATCGCCTGCTTCATGACCAAGCCGTTCATAAAGATGTCGGCCAACGGCTGCCACCACAACATATCGCTGTGGCGCGACGGCGCCGAGCAGATCGTCGGCCTGCGCCAGGACCCGCGCCCCGCGATGGACGACGTGTTCACTTACCGCAGGGGCGGGGTGAACACGTTCCTCGATCCGCAGAACCCCGGGCACTGGCTGCCGTCCACGCTCGGGCGCCACGCGGTGGGCGGCATCCTGGCGCACCTGCCGGCGCTGACCGCGATCGGCGCCTCGACCGTCAACTCCTACCGCCGCATGATGGACCAGGGGCTCTGGGCACCGGTCTACGCCGACTGGGGCTTCCAGAACCGCACCTGCGCGCTGCGCGTCTCGGCGCCGGGCCGCATGGAGTACCGCTCGGTCGACCCCATGGTGAACCCGTACCTGATGGCGGCGGCCCTAATCCAGGCCATGGACGACGGTCTGACTCGCGCCCTCGATCCGGGCGAGCCCGAGGAACGCAACATCTACGAGGCCATGGAGGCGGGCAAGCAGGTGCGCCGCCTGCCGTCGAACCTGGGCCAGGCGCTCGATGCGCTGGACGCCGATCCGGTCGTCCAGTCGGCGCTGCCGGGCGACATGTTGCGCCTCTACCGCGAGTACAAGCGCGACGAATGGGACCAGTTCAACGCCACCGTGTCCGACTGGGACGTGGCGCGCTATCTTGATTGTCTGCCCTGAGGGACCATCATGATCGAACTCAGCGCCGAACAGATCGCCACGTTCCGCCGCGACGGGTTCCTGATCGTCGATCGTCTGATCGCGCCCGAGGAGGCCGATCGCGTCGCCGCGCGCTACGAGCCGATGTTCCGTGGCGAATTCGAGACCGGCATCGAGCCCGACGAGTGGAACTGGCGCGAAGGTCGCGATTCCACCGATCGCCCGCGCCAGATCTGCAACGGCTGGAAGGGCGACTTCACGATCGCCAGTGTCGCGCTGCGCGCCGACGTCGGCCGCGCCTGCGCGCGGCTGGCCGGTTGGCCGGGCGCGCGCATCCAGGTGGACAACGTGCTGTGGAAGCCGCCCGGGGCCAAGTCGATCGGGTTCCACCAGGATTGCAGCTACCTGCAGTGGCTGACGCCCCAGGAGATGCTGAGCTGCTGGATCGCGCTCGACGACACCACCGCCGAGGGCGGCACCATGGAACTGGTGCGCGGCTCGCACACGTGGGGCGCCTTCCCCATGGCCAAGCAGTTCCACGCGCCCGAGGACTACCGCGAAGGCCTGCGCGAGGCCGCGGCCTCCATCGGCAAGACACCCGAGATCGTGTCCGTGGTCGTGCCCAAGGGCGGCGGCTCGTTCCACCACGGCTGGACCTGGCACGGCTCGGGCCCCAACCGGGGGACGCGGCCGCGCCGCAGCCTGGTCAGCCACTGCCTGTCGTCCGAGGCGCGCTTCAACCTGGACAAGATCGGCCAGGGAACCGGGCGCTGGTACGGCAAGTACCGGCATTTCGGCAGCGACGTGATGGACGGTGACTATTTTCCGATCCTGTGGACCGAGGACGGCCGGCGCTCCCCCTGGATCGACGACTACGTGCGCCGTGGCTCCGCCGCCAAGGCGGCCTGACGCGCGCCTTGCCGCCGGGTTGGAGGCGGGGCTTGGCCCCGCCTCCGAGATGTTGACCGCCTACATGGCGACGTCGCTGACGATGTTCGCGCCGTCGACGGGCTCGTAGGTCAGCACGACCTTCGTCCCCGGCTCCAGCCCCGACAGGTCCACCCCGTCGTCGGCGTGGAACACCGTGCCGTCGTCCAGCGTGATCACGCCGGCGGCCTGGTCCACGCTCAGCACGGTGCCCACCGCCTCGGCGGCCAGGGCTGTGTGTGCGCCGACCAGGATCGTCAGGCCCACGGCCGGGATCAGGAGTCTCAGCATGGTTCGTCTCCTCTCTGGGTTGGCGGAGCCGGCCGGGGCAGGGGGCCGCGGGCCGCCTCCTGCCGACGACAACGACCCCACGGCTGTCGTGCCCATGACGGGAACATGAACGATCGGCCATGAAACGGGATTCCGCCGCGGCGCCCGCGGGTATACCGTCGGAAGAACGCTGGAGACGCCCATGTTCGAGCCCACGACCGACCCCGCGATCGTCGCCCAGGCCGTGGCGGTCGATGGCTACGCCATCGTGCGCGACCTCTTGCCCCCGGCGGAGCTCGCGTCGCTACGCTGCGAACTCGCGCCGTGGATCGAGCGGCGCGGCGGCAGCGACGAGGCGTTCATGGGTACCAGGACCAAGCGGTTCGGCGCGCTGCTCGGCCGTTGCCCGACGACGCACGCCATGGTCGCGCACCCGCTGGTGCTGGCGGTGGCGGACCACGTGCTGCGCCCCTACTGCGTGCGCTACCAGGTCAACTACACCGGCGTCATGCACCTGGAGCCCGGCGAAAAAACTCAGGTGCTTCATCGCGACACCAGCCTCTACCCGTTCATGAACCCGGCGCCGCCCCTGATCCTGGCGACCATGTGGGCGGTCAGCGACTTCACCGCCGAGAACGGCGCGACGCTGCTGGTGCCCGGCAGCCATCGCTGGGAAGACGGGCGTGAGCCGCGCCCCGGCGAGGTAGTGCGCGCGGTGATGCCGGCGGGCTCGGTGCTGCTCTACATCGGCAACGTCTATCACGGCGCCGGCGCTAACCGCGCCAACGCGGCGCGCACGGGCGTCGCGCTGCAATACGCGCTCGGCTGGCTGCGCCAGGAGGAGAACCAGTACATGGCGGTGCCGCCCGAACAGGCGCGTCGCCTGCCGCGCCAAGTCCAGGAGCTGATGGGCTATACGCTGGGCGGGGTCAATCTGGGGTTCGTCGACCACCAGGATCCCATGGAGGTCCTGAACGGCACGGCCGGGGACGGGCAGGGGCGGCTAGGCGACGATCTCTTGACGGTCGACCGTGCGGTGCTGCGGCTCAAGGTCGCCGACGCCGCCGTTCGGCCCCGCCCGCGCTACCAGGTGGAGCCATCCGCCGAGGCCTGAGCGGGCCTAGGCGTCGAACACGATGACGCTGCGGGCGACGTCGCCGCGCTTCATCTCGTCGAACGCCTCGTTGATCTGGTCGAGCCTGATGCGGCGCGCGATCATATCGTCGAGCTTGAGCTTGCCGTCCAGGTAGAAATCGACGAACCGCGGCATGTCGACGCGGAAGCGGTTCGAGCCCATGTTCGAGCCGACCAGCTTCTTGTCGTAGAGCAGGTCGGCCGCCTCGATCTCGATCATCTGGCCCTTGGGCACCATGCCGATGATGGTGGCCATGCCCGACGTGCGCAGCATGCGGAACGCCTGCTCGGCGGTTTTCTTGAGGCCCAGCGCCTCGAAGGCGTAGGCGATGCCGCCGCCGGTCAGGTCCTTGACCGCGGCGACCGGATCGCACGTCGAGGCGTCGACCACGTCGGTCGCGCCGAAGTGGCGCGCCAGGTTCAGCTTCGAGCCCTTGATGTCGATGGCGATGATGCGCCCGGCGCCGGCGATCGCGGCGCCGTTGATCGCGGAGAGCCCGACGCCGCCGCAGCCGATCACGGCGACCGTCGAGCCGACCTCGACCTTGGCCGTGTTGATCACGGCGCCGAACCCGGTGGTCACGGCGCAGCCGATCAGGGCGGCGCGGTCCAACGGCATGTCGGGCCGGATCTTCACCAGCGCGTGCTCGTGGATCAGCATCCGCTCGGCGAACGACGAGAGGTTGTAGAACTGCTCGACCGGCCCCTTGGTGCGGGCGAGCCGGGGCGTCTCGCCCTCGGCGCGCCCGGTCTCCGGGTTCTCGCAGCTGAACGGCCGGCCCGTGGTGCAGAACTCGCAGTGGCCGCAGAAGACCGACAGGCACGTGATGACGTGGTCGCCCGGCTTCACGTAGCGCACCTCGGATCCCACCTGCTCGACGACGCCGGCGGACTCGTGCCCAAGGATCGTCGGCAGCTTCGCCGGGTAAAGGCCCTCGATGTAGTGCAGGTCGCTGTGGCACACGCCCACGGCGGCGGTGCGCACCAGCACCTCGTGCGAGCGCGGCTTGTCGATGCGCACGTCCTCGATGACCAGGGGCTGCTTCACCGCGTGCAGGATCGCCGCCTTCATCGCGCTACTCCGCCAGCTCGGCGCCGGGCACCGTGCCACGGTGCGCCCTGCGGTACTCGTAGACGTCGGTGATCATCGCCTCGGTCCACCAGCCACAGCGGGTCGGTGGGTACTTCGCCGGCCGCCCGGCCGAGCAGAACGCCGGCAGGCAGCGCGCCACCGTCGTGTGGTTGGCGCCGAAGAACAGCGGGAACGAGTAGCGCTTGCGGCCCGACCGGTTGATCACCCGATGCGGCGTCGAGGCGAACTCGCCGTTGGTCCAGCGCATCAGCATGTCGCCGATGTTGATGACCAGCGTGCCGGGGATCGGCGGCGCCTCGATCCACTCGCCGGTCGCGTTCTTCACCTGCAACCCGTGCTCGGTCTGCAGCAGCAACGTGAAGCACTCGTAGTCGGTGTGGGCGCCGATGCCGATGCCGATCTCGGCGTCGACGCGCCCCGCCTGCGGCGGGCTGTGGATCAGCCGAAGCTGTCCCATGGGCTTGTCGATCTTGTCGTCGAACCAGCCGGCGGGCAGGCCCAGCGTCATTTCTAAGGCGCGGAACAGCCGGCGCCCCAGGGCCAGCGCCGCCTCGTAGTAAGCGTAAACGCCCGGGCGGAAGCCAGGCAGTTCGTCGGGCCACACGTTGGGTCCGTACATGATGTTGCCCGCCCGGTAGTCCGGATCGTCGGCGGGCAGCTCCAGGCTGACCTCGTAGGCCTCCTGCACGTCGGGCTTGGCCGTCGGGTCGGCGTAGAGCCCGCCGTAAGGCACGTAGCCGCGGTGGCGCTGGATCTTGTCGATGTCGTACTTCAGCTTGGTCGCGAGCGGCAGGTCGAAGAAGGCCGCCGTCTCGGCCACCAGGCGCTCGGTCAGGGCCGGCGCGATGCCATGGTTCTTGACGTAGAAGAAGCCGGAACCCCGGCACGCGGCGCCGATGGCGTCGGCGATGGCGCGCTCGGTGGCCGCGTCGCCCGAACCCAGCCGGCCCACGTCGATGACCGGGATGTCCTCGATCGCCACGCGCTTGGCGCTCAGGTCGGCCGAGGATCCGAACACGTCGTCCCGTTGTGGCTTGGCCATGCGCGCCTCCTTCGCTCGGGCCAGTATACCGTCACACCATCTCGAAGTAGCGCGAAAGCTCCAAGTCCGTGACCTTGCGGTTGAATTCGGCCACCTCGTGGCGCGCCAGGAAGACCAGGTTGTCGACCAGCTCGGGGTACAGCACCTCGCCGATCGCGGCGCACGCTTGCGTCGCGGCGACGGCCTCGGCCAGCGACCGGGGTGCTATCTCGGCGCCGCTCGCGTAGGCGTTGCCGACGCACGCCGGCGCCAGCGGCAGGCGGCGTTCGATGCCGCGCAGGCCCGACGACAGCAATGCCGCGAACGCCACGTAGGGGTTGATGTCGGCGCCGGGCAGCCGGCTTTCCAGCCGGCACTTCCTGGCATCCAGCGTGATTGCGCGGAACGAGCCCGTGCGGTTGTCAATGCCCCAGGCGTTGTTGAACCCGGCCAGGGTGTCCGGCTGCAGCCGCTTGTACGAGTTCACGGTGGGCGCCAGGAACAGGGCGGTCGGGCGGAACACATCCATCTGGCCGGCCAAGTAGTGGCGGAACGTGTCGGTCATGCGGTCCGGCGCGCCCGCGTCGAAGAACGCGTTGGTCCGGTCCTTGGTCCACAGGCTCTGATGCACATGGCCCGAGGAGCCGCTGTAGTTTTCGTTCCACTTCGCCATGAACGTGCACGCGAGGCCCTTGCGCGCGGCGATCTGGCGCACGGCGGTCTTGAAGATCGCTGCGGTGTCGGCCATGCGCACCGCGTCGTCGTGGCGCAGGTTGATCTCGAACTGGCCCGGCCCCCACTCCGGCAGGCACGATTCCACGTGCTCGTCGAAATGGCCGCGGATCTCGGCGACCACCGGCTCCCAGAACGCGCCCTCGTAGATCGAGTACGTGTGGAAGTGCCGCGACGCCGGCTCCAGCGTGTGCCACGCGCCCTTGCGCAGCGCCTCGATCGGCGTGGGCAGCAGGTAGAACTCCAGCTCCAGCGCGAACGACGGGTCTAGCCCCAGCGCGCGGGCGCGCGCCACGTGGTGCTTCAGCTCGCTGCGCGGGCACAGCCGGGTCGGCGTGCCGTCGGCCAGCCGCCAGTCGAGCATGGCCATGGCGGTGGCCGGCTCCCAGGTCGCCAGGCGGAACGAGTCCAGATCGATGACGCCCTTGATGTCCGGGATGCCGGTCTCGAAGCCGGTGATCTTCGGCCCGGGGATCACCTCGTCGATGGTGTTCGAGGCGAAGAAGAACGACGCGAAGAAGACGCCCGCGTCCACCGCGTCACGGAAGTGGCGCACCGTCATGCGCTTGCCGCGCAGGATGCCATAGGGGTCGACGCCCGCGACGATGACGGTGCGGATCCCGTGCGCCTGGATCAGCTCGTCGATGTCCTTGATGTCCATCGCTCCCCCGGTGCTACAGGTCGCGGGCCGCCGCGCCCAGCCAGTCCCACAGATGATGGGTGAGGGGGCGCGCCACGTGCAGGCGGAAGCCGCCGTCCCGCCGATAGAGCACCGCGTCGACGCCGCCCACCAGGGTGGTGACCGCGCGCTCGGCGCCGAAGGCGCGCGGGTGCAGGTCCAGGTTGCACGACGCCGCCAGCAACGCGGTCGCCTCCGGCCCCGTCGCGTCGATCACGGTCAGGCCGTCGCTCGCGTCGTGGGCGTCGGCGGCGCTGGGCGCCAGCCGCTCGGCGAAGGCGCGCGACAGGGCGCCACCGGGGTGCGCGGCGGCCGCCACCAGCCAGCGGTCGGGGCGCAGCCATACGACGTCGACGCCGGCCGCTCCCGCGCGCGTGCACGGGACAAGCGGCAAGGGGACGCCCAACACCTCCCGCGCCGCCGGGTCGATCGCCGCGCCGTCGCCGCGCAGGATCACCTGACCCGCCAGATCGACGACGGCGACCGTCACGCCGACGAACGCGATGGGCGCGGCGTCGAGCGCCGGGATGCGGGCCAGCTCAGTCACGCAGCCGCGCTCCCTCGGGATCGACGAAGGCCGGCGCCACGATCCGCGCCATGACCCGCGTGCCGCGCGAAAAGACCGCGACCCGCTCGCCCGCCGTCTGGCGCGCCCGGCCGCCTTCGACCATGGCCAGCGCCACGGGCCGGCCCAGGCTCGGGCTGAAGGCGCTCGACGACACATGGCCGATGCTGCGCTCGCCGCGCCCGCCGGGCGCCAGCACGTGGGCACCGCCGGGTATCGGCTCGGCGCCCTCGACCGCCAGGCCGACCAGCTCCAGCCGGTCCGTGCGGCGGGAATCGGGGCGCAGCAGCGAACGCCGTCCGACGAAATCGACGGTCTTGGCGCGCAGCGGGCCGGTCATGCCCAGGTCCTGGGGCTCGGTGTTGCCGTCGGTGTCGATGCCGATCAGGATGTAGCCCTTCTCCATGCGCAGGATCATCAGGGCCTCGAGCCCGAAGGGCGCGATCCCTTCGTCCTCGCCCAGTGCCAGCAGGTGGTCCCACAACGCGTCGGCGCGACCCGCCGGAACGCTGATCTCGAACCCGGCCTCGCCGGTGTAACTGACCCGCGCGATGCGGCCCAACGCGCCCAGCACGGTTCCCTCGGCCACCGACATGTGCGGTCCGGGCACGATGTCGGTCTCCAGCTTGTCCAGCACGGCGTGGGCGCGCGGGCCCGTGACGGCCACCGTTCCCCACGCGGCCGTGACATCCTCGACGCGGACCTTCATGTCCAGATACTCGCACTGGCGCCATTCCTCTAGGGCGGCGACCACGCCGGCGGTGTGGCTGGACGACGGCGACAACAGGAAGCGTTCGGGTCCCAGGCGCGCGACGACGCCGTCGTCGAACACCTTGCCGTTCTCGTTGAGCATCAGGGCGTAGCGCACGCGGCCCGGCGCCAGGTTGCCGATCGCGTTGTAGATCATGAGATCGAGGAAGCGCGCGGCGTCCGGCCCGGTGACCTCGACCTTGCCGAGCGACGAGGCATCGAACAGGCCGACCGCGCGGCGCGGGTGGGCAGCCTCGCGCCGGATGGCGGCGGCGCGGTCCTCGCCGGCGCGCGGGTAGCAGGCGGGACGCTGCCAGCCGCCGTACTCGTCGAACACGGCGCCGAGGCGCGCGTGCGCGTGGTGCGCCGGCAGTCGGCGCGTGGGCGCGTGCAGGGCGCAACGTCTCAGCGCGGTGAACGCGGCAAAGCTGGTGGGGGTGGTCGGCGGGCGGAACGTGGTGGTGCCCACGTCGGGAATCGCGCGGCCCGTGGCGGCGGCCAGCACCGCTAGGCCGTTGACGTTCGACGTCTTGCCCTGGTCGGTCCCCATGCCCAGCGTCGTGTAACGCTTGAGGTGCTCGACCGAGGCGAAGTTCTCGCGCGCCGCGAGCCGGACGTCGGCCACGGTCACGTCGTTCAGCCGGTCGATCCACTGGCGCCGTCGCGTGCCGGGAACGAACCAGAAGGGCTCGATGCGGTAGGGCGCGCCTTCCTGGGCGCGAGGCATGCCCGGGTCGCGCGCCGCGTGCCCCGTCGCCGCGGCCGCCGCCAGCCCGGCCACGTGGCCGTCCTCCAGGCACGCCGCCAGGTCGAAGACGCCGCGTGCCGCGCCGACGCTCTGCTCGTTCTGCACCGAGCGGTCGGGCACGAAGGCGGCGATCGCCTCGTCCCAACGGAGTTTGCCGCCGGACTGGCTGAACAGATGGACCGACGGGTTCCAGCCGCCCGACACGGCGACCAGGTCGCATGCCAGGGTGCGGGCGCGGCCACCGCCCAAGGGCGCGACCTCGACATGATGGATGCCGAGCCGGCCTTGGGTGCGCGTCACGATCGAGCCGGGAATCACCTCGGCCACGGCATCCACCACGCCCGGTGTCGCGCGCGTGTCCACGATGGCCTTGATGCGCGCGCCCGCCGCCGCAAGCGCGCGTGCGGCCTGGTACGCGCCGCCGTTGTTGGTGACGACGACGATGTCCGCGCCTGGCAGGACGCCGTGGCGCCAGACGTAGCCCAGCGCCGCCGAGGCCGCCATGATCCCCGGCCGGTCGTTGTCGGGAAAGACGAGCGGTCGTTCGATCGCGCCGGTCGCCAGCACCACGCGGCGGGCGCGCACGCGCCACAGCCGCTCGCGCCCGTCGGGCCGGCGCTCGGCCAGCGCCACTAGGTCGTGGTCGAAGTAGCCGATCGCGGTGGTGCGCGGCAGCAGGGTCACCATGGGGCGCGTGGCCAGGTCGGCGGCGACGGCCGCGGCCCATGCCTCGGCGTTGTGCCCGTCGATGGTCGCGGCGTCCAGGGGCAGGCTGCCGCCGAACGCTGGGCGGTCGTCGACCAGCATCACGCGCGCCTCGCCGCCGGCCGCCGCCCGCGCCGCCGCCAGGCCGGCCGGGCCGCCGCCGATCACCAGCACGTCGCAATGGGCGGTGCGCGCGGTCCGCGTCGGCGCGCCAGCCTCGCCATTGACGCGGCCGAGCCCGGCGCGGGCGCGCACGCTCTCTTCCCACGTCGCCCAGCCCGGCTTCATGAAGGTCTTGTAGTAGAACCCCGCCGGGAACAGCGGGTGTAGCACGTCGACGAAGGCGCCCAGGTCGAAGCGCAGGCCCGGCCAACGGTTGACCGAGGTCGCCTCAAGCTCCGGCTCGAGCGGCACCAGGGTGGCGCGCGCGTTGGGCTCGTAGCGCCCGCCGACGCTGAGATCGACCAGCGCCGCTGGCTCCTCGGTCCAGGCGCCCCACAGGCCGCGCGGCCGGTGGTAACGGAAGCTGCGCCCCATGACCGAAACACCGCTGGCCAGCAGCGCCGAGGCCAGCGTGTCGCCCTCGAAGCCCGTGAACGTCGCGCCGTCGAAGCGGAACGCGATGGGCCGGTCGCGGCGGATCGTCCCGCCGCTCTCCAGGCGCTGGCCGGTCATGGCGTCAGGTCCTTGGGCGGCGGGTCGCCCATGCGGTAGACGGCCAGCACGCGGTGGCTGACCGTGTCGCGCGCCACGTTGAACCACTGGCCGCAGCCATGGCCGTGCAGCCAGCGCTCCAGGTGGACGCCCTTGGGATTGGCCCGGTTGAACAGATAATCGCCCCAGCGCTCGTCGCTGACCGTCTCGGCCGGGCCGGGCCGCGCGATGTGGGATTCGCCGCCGCAGCGGAACTCGGTCTCGTCGCGTGGGCCGCAGAAGGGGCAGGCGATCAGCAGCATGGCGATGTTCCGCCCGCCTAGTGCGCGATGCCGGCGGCGGCGGCCTCGTCGACCAAGGCGCCGGTGGCGAACCGGCCCAGGTCGAAGGGCGCCGACAGCGCGTGGTGGCCGCCGGTAGCGATGCAATGGGCGGTCAGCCAGCCGCCGGCCGGGATCGCCTTGAAGCCGCCTGTGCCCCAGCCGCAGTTGATATAGAGACCGTCCACCGGCGTCGGGCCCAGGATCGGGCTGGAATCGTGCACCACGTCGACGATGCCGGCCCACTTGCGCATCAGGCGGAGCTGGGCGAAAGCCGGGAACATCTCGATTAGGCCGGCGATCACATGCTCGACCACCGGCAGGTTGCCGCGCTGGGCGTAGGACGGGTAGAGGTCCAGCCCGCCGCCGAACACCAGCTCGCCCTTGTCCGATTGGCTGACATAAACGCCGGTGGCTGGCGAGTTGACCACGGTGTCGAGAATGGGTTTCACGGGCTCGCTGACCATGGCCTGCAGGGCGTAGCTGGTCACCGGCAGGCGCAGGCCCGCCATGGCCGCCAGCACGCTCGAATGCCCGGCCACCACGATGGCGACCGCGCCGGCCTCGATGGTGCCGCGCGTCGTCTCGACCGCCGTGATCCGCCCGCCGGCCTGGCGCAGGCCCGTGACCTCGCAGTGCTGCACGATGTCGACGCCCAGGCGGTCGGCGGCGCGGGCGTAGCCCCAGGCGACCGCGTCGTGGCGCGCGATGCCGGCGCGCGGCTGGGTGAAGCCGCCGACGACCGGCCAGCGCATGGCCCGGTTGAGCAGGGGCGCCCGCCTGAACACTTCATCCGAGCTGAGAAGTTCCGCGTCGATGCCGTTGACCAACAACGCATTAACGATGCGGTTGTACATCTCGAGCTGGAGCGGCGCGTGGGCCAGGAACAGGAAGCCGCGCTGGCTGACCATGACGTTGTAGTTGAGGTCGACCCCAAGGTTCTCATACAACCGCAGAGATAGGTCATAAAGCTCTGCGCTAGATGGAAAATAGTAGTTCGAGCGAATGACGGTCGTGTTGCGGCCGGTATTCCCGCCGCCGATCCAGCCCTTCTCCACGACGGCGACGTTGCGGGCGCCGTGGTTGCGCGCCAGGTAGTAGGCCGTGGCCAAGCCGTGGCCGCCGCCGCCGATCACCACCACGTCGTAGCGGGGCTTGGGCTCGGCGTCGCGCCACGCCGGGCGCCAGCCGGTGTGGTCGCGGAGCGCCTCGCGCGCCAATCGAAGGAACGAATAGCCCATGGCGGACGCGTTTGTATCCCATCGTGGCGCCCCCGCGAAGGGCCAAGGCGACGCGGAAGCCGGTCGTGCATCGCCCTTTACTTGGCCGGCCCGTTCGGGTTTCTTCGCGCGGCAATCGGTATGCGGATCGGAGGCCCACCATGGACACCCCCGGCATGAGGGTTCAGGAGCTCAACCCGGCCAAGCTGACGCTCCTGTTCCTGCGCCAGTTCCGCATGAGCAAGGTGGCGGCGGGCCAGACGGTCATGCTGGTGACCGATCTGCAGACGCGCCGCGCCTACGTCCAGGCCGCGTTCGCGGCGGCCGACGAGCTAGGCGCCGACATCTACGAGATGTGCGTCAACTCGATCCCGTCGTGGACCAGGGTGGGCGTGGCCACCGTCGGCAAGTGCAAGGGCACGCTCGAGGCGGCCAAGGCCGCCGACCTGATCGTCGTGTTCCACGTGCCGCTGTTCACCCGCTGGCTGAAGGACGTGATGGTTGCCGGCGTGCGCGTGCTGATGATCATCGACGGGCCCGACGACCTGGAGCAGCTCATCGCCCCGCCCGGCCTCAGGGAGGCTGTGCTTTACGCCCACAAGGTGCTGGAGGCCGCGCGCGAGGTGCGGGTGACCAGCCCGGCGGGCACCGACTTCACGTACCGCTGCGGCGGCTATCCGGTCATGAGCCAGTACGGCTTCGCCGACGAACCCGGCCATTTCGACCATTGGGGCGGCGGCCACGTCCACACCTTTCCCAACGAAGGCTCGGCCAACGGCACGGTCGTGTTCCAGCCCGGCGACATCGTCATCCTGCCCTACTGCCGCTACGTGCAGGACCCGGTGCGGGTCCAGGTGCGTGACGGTTTCATCACGGCGATCGAGGGCGGGCTCGACGCCAAGCTGATGAAGGACTGGCTGAACGACAACAAAGCCGATGCCGAGGACCGCGATCCGTTCGCCGTGTCGCACCTGGGCTGGGGCCTGAACCCGCAGGCGCTGTGGTACGGCATCGCGCTCAACGGCGACGAGCCGGAACGCAGCCGCGCCGCCGCGCGCACGTTTCCCGGCAACTTCCTGTTCTCGACCGGGCCGAACACCCAGGGCGGCGGCAACCGCGCGACGCGAGGCCACTACGACGTTCCCATGCGCGATTGCACCGTGGTGATCGATGGTACGACCGTGATCGAGGCGGGCCGCCTGGTCGATCCCAGGATGGTCGTCCAGCGCGTGGCGCACTGACCGGGCCGGCCCGTTGCGCATCGAGGACAGTTTCGAGGTGGCCGCGCCCATCGAGCATGTCTGGGCGGCGATCGTCGATCCCGTGGTGATCGGCGCGTGCCTGCCCGGCTGCCGTTCGATCGAGACCCTGGGGCCGACCAGTTATCGCGCGGTCGTCGGGGTCGAGCTCGGGCCGATCAAGGCGCTGTTCAACCTGCAGGTCGAGCTGCGCGAGCAGCGGCCGCCCAGCTTCGTCGCCACCGTGACCCGGGGCGAGGAGGGCACGCGCGCCTCGACGCTGCAGGCCGAATCGACGCTCCGGCTCGAGGCGATCGACGGCGGCACGCGCGTCGCCTACGCCTCCGACGTGGCGCTGGTCGGCCGGCTCGGCAAGTTCGGCCTGGGCGTCATGCGCAAGAAGGCGGAAAGCCTGGGTCGCAGCTTCGCCGAGACGTTCCGCGCACGCATCACCCAGGCCGGCGCGGCATGACCCTGTTGCACAAGCCCGCGACCGCCGCCGAGGCGGTCCGCCTGCTCGCCGCCGATCCGGACGCGCGGCCGCTGGCCGGCGGCGCCACACTGGTCGCCATGATGAACGCCGATCTGGCGCGCCCCTCGGCCCTGGTCGCGCTCCGCCACGTCGCATCGCTCGCCACCATTTCCCGTGCGGCCGATGGTACCTCGCGCATCGGCGCCATGCGCCGGCATCGGGAAACGGTGCACGAAAGCGATCTGCGGGGCGCGCAGCGCATCGTCGCCCTGGCCGCCGCGCGCATCGCCAACCCGACCGTGCGCAACATGGGGACCATTGGCGGCTCGATCGCCTTCGCCGACCCGGCGGCGGATTATCCGGCCGCCCTGGTCGCCGCCGACGCGGTGGTTGAGATCGTCGGGCCCCAGGGCACGCGCGAGCTCACCGCCGAGGCTTTCTTCGTCGACTGGTACGCGACGGCGCTGCGCCCCGGCGAGATCGTCGCGGCCGTGCGCCTGCCTCCCGGCCCCTTGGGCGCCGTGGCGCGCTACGACAAGCTGGTGCGCGTGACCGGCGATTTCGCCATCGCGTCGGTGGCGGTGGTGGCCGTGGTGCGCGACGGCGCGTTCGCGGCGCTGCGCCTGGCGGTCGGCGGCTGCGGCCCGCGCCCGGTGCGCGTCGCCGAGGCCGAGGCCTTGCTCGTGGGCGCTCGCCCGGGCAGCCCGCGCATCGCCGAGGCCGCCGCCGCGCTGGGCGCCGCGTGCGATCCGGTGGACGACGTGCGGGCCTCCGCCGCGTACCGCCGCCGGGTGGTGCCGCGCATGGTCGCCCACGCGCTGGGCACGCTGTTGGCGCCCGAGGCGCGCGCCGCATGACGACGCAGGACGTGACGCTCCAGATCAACGGCCGCGCGCACCGCCTGGCCGTGAGGCTCGACACCACGTTGCTGACCGTGCTGCGCGAAGGGCTCGCGCTGACCGGCGCCAAGCGCGGCTGCAACCAGGGCGTGTGCGGCGCGTGCACGGTCTTGCTCGACGGCCGGCCTGTGCGCGGCTGCCTGACGCTGGCGCACGACGCCGAGGATCGCGCGATCACCACCATCGAGGGGCTGGGCGCCGAGCCCAACCCGGTGCAGGCGGCGCTGGCCGAGGCGGGCGCAGTGCAGTGCGGCTTCTGCACGCCGGGCATGGTGATGGCGGCGACCGCGTTCCTGCGCGACCACCCGGCGCCCAGCCTCGAGGCGGTGCGCGAAGGGCTCTCGGGCAACCTCTGCCGCTGCTCGGGCTACCGCAAGGTCGTCGAAGCCGTGCACCGCGCCGGCGGGGGCGCGCCGTGAACGCCGCGACCCAGGCGGTCGGGCTCGGGCTCGCGCGCCTCGAGACGCGCGAGAAGGTGCTGGGCCGCGCCCAGTACATCGCCGATCTGGCGCGGCCCGGCATGCTGCACGGCGCCATCCTGGGCAGCCCGCACGCCCACGCCCGCATCCTGGGCTACGACACGGCGGCGGCGCGCGCCCTGCCGGGCGTCGCGTGCGTGCTGACCGGCGATGATCTCGGCGATCACCGCATGGGCGCCTTCATCAAGGACGAGCCGCCCATCGCCAAGGGCAAGGCGCGCTACGTGGGCGAGCCGGTCGCCGTGGTCGCGGCCGAGGACGAGGCGACCGCGCGCCAGGCCGCGCGCCTGATCGAGGTGCGCTACGAGGAACTGCCCGCCGTTCTGTCGCCCGAGGACGGCATCGCCCCGGACGCCCCGCTGGTGCACGAGGATCTCGCCTCCTACTTCAAGGTGTTCCCGGCCGTGTGCGGCGGCAACGTGGCGTCCGAGACGACCATCGCCGAGGGCGACGTCGAGGCCGCACTCGCCGCCGCCGATATCGTGGTGGAAGGCGAGTACGCCACGGCGCCCCAGGCCCATGTGGCGATCGAGCCGTGCGGCGCGCTGGCCGAGGTTGACGCCGGCGGCCGGGTAACGCTGTGGTCGGCCAACCAGTCGGTGTTCCGCGTCCAGGCCAACGTGTGCGAGAGCCTGGGCCTGCCCATGGGGCGCCTACGCTGTTTGACACCGCGCGTCGGCGGCGGCTTCGGCAACAAGATGGAGGCGCACGTCCAGCCGCTGGTGGTGGCGCTCGCGCTCGCCACCGGCCGGCCGGTCAAGCTGATCCTCAACCGCGAGGAGGATTTCGAGATCGTCCGCGCGCGCCACCCGTTCAAGGTGCGCATGCGCACCGGCGCCCGGCGCGACGGCACCCTGGTCGCGCGCGACACCGAGGTGCTGCTCGATTGCGGCGCCTACGGTGACGACAGTCCCGGCGTGCTCGGCTATGCGCTGCTCATGTCGCGCGGGCCGTACCGCATTGCCCACGCGTGTGCCCACGGCCGGCTGGTCTACACCAACAAGCTGCGCTTCGGCGCGTTCCGCGGGTTCGGCAACCCGCAGATCGCCTTCGCCGGCGAAACCCAGATCGACCGCATCGCCGAACGGCTCGGCATGGACCCGTTGGACCTGCGTGCACGGAACGCGCTCAGGGACGGCGATCGCTGGTTCGGCGGCGGCGAGGTGCTGTCGAACGGTTTGGCCCAGTGCATCGAAGGGGCGCGTGCGGCCTCGGGCTGGACGGCACGGCGCGGTGCGCCTAACGGGCTGGGTGCCGCGTGCGCCGCCCACATCAGCGGGCTGCTCGCCACCGGGGCCATCGTGCGCGTGCTCGAGGACGGCTCGATCGTGCTCAACACCGGGGCGGTCGACATCGGCCAAGGTTCGGACACGGCGCTGGCGCAGATCTGCGCCGAGGCGCTCAAGGTCCCGGTCGAGCGGGTCAGCGTCGCCAGCCCCGACACCGACGGCTCGCCCTACAACTGGGGCACCACGGCCAGCCGCGTCACCTACACCACGGGGCGCGCGGTGGTGGCCGCCGCGCGCGAGGTCGAGCGCAAGCTGCGCGAGCACGCCGGCGAGATGCTGGAATGCTCTGCCGACGATCTGGAACTGCGCTGGGGCGGGCGCATCGGTCTGAAGGGCGTGCCCGACAAGGAAATCTCGTTCCTCCACGTCAGTTTGCGCGCGCACTGGGCGGCGGGCGGGCCGATCGTCGGCACCAACACCCTGGTGTTCGATCGCGCCAGCGTCGACCCCAAGCGCGCCGTGGTCACCGGCCTGCCGTTCCCGCGCATCGGCGTCTTTTCGTTCGCCTGCACGGTCGCCGACGTGGCGGTCGACGACGTGACCGGCAAGGCGGCGGTGCGCGAGGCTTGGTCGGCGGTCGACGTCGGCAAGGCGATCAACCCCGGCGCCGTGGAAGGCCAGATGGAGGGGGCGTTCGTCCAGGGCATGGGCTTCGCCCTGACCGAGGAGATGGTGTGGGACGGTGGCCGTCTGGCCAACCCGACGCTCGCCGACTACAAGGTGCCGACCACGCTCGATTCGCCCCACGGCATCCACACGGTGATCGTCGAGGCGCCCGAGCCCGACGGCCCGTTCGGCGCCAAGGGCGTCGGCGAGATCGGCATCGTCACGGTGCCGGCCGCCATCGCCAACGGCATCGCGGCCGCGACCGGCGCCCGGCTCGACCGCCTGCCCATGACGCCTGAACGCGTGCTCGACGCCATGACCGGGGGCGGCGATGCATCCTGACGCCTACCCGCCGCAGGAGCCGTTCTCGCCGCTGGCGCGCCGCTACCACGACACCGTGATGGCGAAGGGTGCTGGCCTGGCACCCGACCATGAAGCATCGTTCGGCGCCGACCCGTACCAGACGCTGGCGGTGCACCGCGCGGCGAAGCCCTCGGGCGACGTACTGATCCTGTGGCACGGCGGCGGCTGGACCAACGGCTACAAGGAATGGCTCGCGTTCATGGCGCCCGCGTTGAACGCGGCCGGCGTCACGGTCGTGCTCGCCGGCTACCGTCTGGCGCCGGCCCATGTGTTCCCGGCGGCGCTCGACGACGCCATGGCGGCGATGGCGTGGGTCCACGCGCGCATCGCCGGACACGGCGGCCGGGCTGACCGCATTTTCGTGGGCGGTCATTCGGCGGGCGGCCACTACGCGGCGCTGCTCGCCGTGCGCAGCGACTGGCAGGCGGCGCGCGGGCTGCCGGCCGACGTGGTGCGCGGCTGCCTGCCGATTTCGGGCGTCTACCGCTTCGACGAATGCTCGGGCCTCGCGGTCCGGCCGCGCTTCCTGGGGCCCGAGGGCAACGAGGCGCCGGCCAGCCCGATCCTCGCCATCCATGGCGCGCCGGCGCCGTTCCTCATGGTCCATGGCGATTGCGACTTTCCCCATCTGATCACCCAGGCGGCCGAGATGGAGGGTGCCTTGCGCGCCGCCGGCGGCGATGTTACCCGGGTCACTCTCGACGGCTGCGATCATTTCGAGGCCAGTTACGTCAGCGGTGACGCCGCGGGGCCATGGGTCCCGCGCGCCGTCGCCTGGATGGGGCGACACTGAATCCAACGGTTTCATCAGGGAGGCTTATCATGCACCGACGTACATTCCTGGCCCTCGGCGTCGCCGGGGCCGCTCTCGTGGCGGGGGCGGCGCACGCCGCCGATCCCGTCCGCATCGGTTTCTCGATCGCGCAGACGGGGCTGTTCGCCCAGGCGGCGCCGTCGCAGATGACCGCCTACGAGATGTGGCGCGACGAGGTCAACGCGGCCGGCGGCCTGGATGTCGGCAGCGAGCAGCGCGCGATCGAGTTCGTCTGGTACGACGACGAGTCGAACCCGACCAAGGCGGCGCAGATCTACGAGAAGCTGATCACCGACGACAAGGTCGACCTGCTGCTGGCGCCGTGGGGCACGCCGACTCACCTCGCCGTGGCGGGCACGCTCGAGAAGTACGGCTTCCCCATGGTCGGCAACACGGCGGCATCGGTGGCGATTCGCCAGGTGGCGCCGGGCAACATCTGGTTCCCGACCTCGGCGATCCCCGACAAGATCGGTCCCGCGCTCGCCGCGCTGGCTCGAAGCACCGGCGTGACCAAGGCAGCGATCATCGCCAACGTGCTTCCGTTCTCCCAGGAAAACTTGGAGTACTTGGTGCCCGCGCTCGGCGCCGAGGGCATCGAGGTGGTGATCAACGAGAGCTATCCGCCCGACATCGCCGACATGACCACGCTGCTGACCGCGATTAAGGACAGCGGCGCCGACGGCGTGATCGCCCTGTCGTACCCAGCGGATTCGTTCCTCTACATGGGCCAGGCCAAGGAGATCGGCGTCGCCGCGCCGTTCCAGTTCCTGCTGGTCGGGCCGACCATCGCGGCCTTCGCCGACGCCTTCGGCCCGGTCGCCGACAACGTGGTCACGCTCGGCCACTGGAGTCCGCACCAGGCGGCGTGGGGCCGCGCCAAGCCGTTCTACGACGCCTACGTCCTGAGCTTCGGCATGAAGCCCGATTACCTGGATACCGCGCTGGCGTACATGAGCTGCGAGATCCTGCAACAGGCGGTCGCCAAGGCCGGGCTCGACAAGGATGCCCTGCGCGCGACCATCGCGTCCGAGACGTTCGACACGATCAACGGGCCGGTCAAGTTCGACGGCGTGGAGAACGCGATCACGCCGACCGCGTTCCTGCAGCTCCAGGGCGGCGAGATGCACCTGATCTGGCCGGCCGACGTCGCGACCGCCGCGTACAAGCCGCGGTAACATCCGATCGCGACCGTAGGGGCGGGTCTCGGACCCGCCCCCTTTATCGCACGTGGTCGCGATGACCTCCGCCCCTCTTGACGGAGGGTAGGAAGGGGGGACACCGAGCGATGAATGGATGACCATGGACCTGATCGCCTCGCCGCAGCTTCTGTTCTCGGCGCTGGTGCTGGGGGCCGGCTACGCCCTGGTCGGGCTGGGCCTGAACCTGGTCTACGGCACCATGCGGCTCTTGAACGTCGGGCATGGCGATCTGGTCATGCTGGGCGCGTACGTCGCGTTCTGGTGCTTCGCGCTGACCGGACTGCCGCCGCCGCTGGCCGCGCCGCTGGCGGCCGCGCTCGGCGTCCTGCTGGCCGAGGCGTTGCACCGGGGATTGTTGCACCGCCTGCTCGGTGCCGGTGCGGAGCGAATCGAGGCCAACTCGCTGCTGGTCTTCTTCGGTCTCTCGATCATCGTGCAGAACCTGGCGGCGCTCGCCTTCACCGCGTCGCCGCGCGCGCTGCGCACGCTCGACGACGTGGTGCACGTGGCCGGCGTCGCCATGACCGAGAGCCGCATCGTCATCCTCCTCGTCGCCCTGGCGGTGTGCGGCGGCGTGCTGATCGGCCTGCGCGCGACCGTGTGGGGCCTCGCGATCAAGGCAGTGATCGACAACGGCCGCGCCGCGGCCGTGGTGGGGGTCGACGTGCCGCGCGTGCGCCGGCTCGCCCTGTGGGCCGGGTTCGCCATCGCCGGCCTGGCCGGCGCGCTGCTCGCCATGGTCGAGCAGATCGGCCCGTTCATGGGCTTCCCCTACACCATCGCGGCGTTCGTCGTGATCATCCTGGGCGGCCTCGGCCGGCTGGGCGGCGGCGTCGTGGCCGGGCTGCTGCTCGGCTTCGTCCAGGTCTACGGCGTCGCGCTGACCGCGCCGACCTTCTCCAGCATGTTGCTCTATGGCACCTTCGTGGCCGTGCTGCTGCTGCGCCCGCAGGGCCTCGCGCGCGCGGCGCGCATCCGTTCATGACCCCGCGCGCGGGCATTGCCGCCGGCGCCGCGCTGGCGCTGGCCGGGGCTGTACCATGGTTGGTCGGGCCCTACGGCCTGACCATCGCGCTCAACGCCGCCATGTGGGTCGCGCTGACCGTGAGCTGGTCGATCCTGGGCGGTACCGCAGCGTACATCTCGCTCGGCCACGTGGCGTTCTACGGGCTCGGCGCCTACGTGGTGGTGACAAGCTGGCAGGTGCTGCCGCTCGTCGTCGCCGTGCCGCTCGGCGGCCTGGTGGCAGGCGCTTTCGCGCTCACCATCGGCTGGCCGGTGCTGCGCGTGCGCGGACCCTACTTCGTCATCCTTACGCTCGGCATCGCGGAGTTGGTCAAGTATGCGGTGCTCAACGTCGAGGCCGCGCTCGGCGCCTCCAGCCGGCTGCTGTTCGGTGTGCCGGACAACCGAACCCTCTACCTCGCCACCCTCGGTCTGGCGGTGCTGGCCATCATCGTCGCGGCCCTCGTGCGCCGCTCGCGCCTGGGCGCCGGGCTGGTCGCCGTGCGCGAGGACGAGGTCACGGCCGAGACCATCGGCGTGCCGATCGGCCGCTACAAGGTGTTCGCGTTCGCGTTGTCGGCGGTGATCCCCGGCATGGTCGGCGGGCTGATGGCCTTGCGCTCGGCCTACTTCGAGCCGCTCCAGGTGTTCAACCCGGTGATCTCGTTCACCATCGTGACCATGGCGGTGGTCGGCGGCGCGGCGGACGCGCGCGGTCCCATCCTTGGCGCGCTTCTCCTCGTGGTGGTCTCCGAGCTCCTATGGGCCAACGCACCCCAGGGGTACATGATCGCCCTCGGCGTTCTGCTGATCGGCTTCGTGGTGTTCGCGCCGGGCGGCATCACCGGTGCGCTGGCGCGGCCCAGACCGTGAACGGGCTCGTCGTCCGGGACGTCGGCAAGTCCTTCGGCGGCGTGCGCGCGCTCGAGGGCGTCGATCTGGACGTGGCCCCCGGCGCGATCGTCGGGCTGATGGGCGCCAACGGCGCGGGCAAGACCACGTTGTTCGGCGTCATCGCCGGCAACGAGCGCGCGGACGCCGGCACCATCACCTTCGAAGGCCGGCGCATCGACGGGCTTCGCCCCGACCGCGTCGCGGCGCTGGGCATCGCGCGCACCTTCCAGATCGTGCGTCCGTTCCGCGCGCTCAGCGTGCGCGACAACGTGCTGCTGGCGGCCCGCTTCGGCCGGCGGCCGCGCGACGACGACCCCGCCGCGACGACCGCGGCCGCGCTCGCCGACCTCGGGCTGGCCGAGCAGGCCGGACGTCCGGCTGGCGCGCTGACGCTCGCCGAACAGAAGCGGCTCGAGCTCGCGCGCGCCGTGGCCACCGGCGCGCGGCTGGTTCTGGTCGACGAGGTGATGGCCGGGCTGAACGCCACCGAGGTCGCGGCGATGCTCGACGTCATCGGGCGCCTGCACCAGGACCGCCGCCTGACGCTGCTGGTCGTCGAGCACGTCATGCAGGCGCTGATGCGCCTGGCCCAGCGCATCGTCGTGCTGCACCAGGGCCGGGTGATCGCCGAGGGCGAACCCGCCACCATCGCCGGCGATGCCCGCGTCAGCGAGGCCTACCTGGGGGCCGCGCCGTGACGGCGGCGCTCGCGGCCACCGGCTTGTCGGCCGGCTACGGCGCCGCCGTGGTGGTGCGCGATGTCACGCTGGCGGTCGCGCCCGGCACCCTGGTCGCGCTGGTCGGCAGCAACGGCGCCGGCAAATCGACCCTGCTGGGCGCGCTCGCGGGCCTCGTGGCCGCGCGCGGCGCGGTGACACTCGGCGGCCGGCCGCTCGACGCGCTGGCGCCGTACGAGCGCGTCGAGCAAGGCGTCGTCCTGGTGCCCGAGGGGCGTCAGGTGTTCGCCGGGCTCACCGTCGAGGAGAACCTGCGCATCGCGGCCTTCGCGCCGCGCGTGCGTGGCCACGCGGCGCGCAACCTCGCGCGTGTGTTCGAGCGCTTCCCCCGGTTGGACGAACGGCGGGATCAGGCCGCCGGCACGCTGTCGGGCGGCGAGCAGCAGATGCTGGCGATCGGTCGGGCGCTGATGGCGGAGCCCAGCGTGCTGCTGCTCGACGAACCGACGCTCAGCCTGGCGCCGATCACGGCGCGCGCCGTGTTCGACATCGTCGCCGATCTGCGCGCCCAGGGACTGACGATCCTGATGGCCGAGCAGGACGTGCACCGCACGCTCGCCATGGCCGACCATGCCTACCTGATGGCCAGCGGCACCATCGTCGATGAAGGCGCCGGTCGCGCGCTGCTCGACCGGGCCGACATCAAGCGCGCCTACCTCGGGTTGTGACGGGGCTCAGTACTGCCGGTTTGGCCGCAGCCGGTTCTTGAGCGCCCGTCCGGCCAAGAGCCGCGCAGCGTTGTCCAGCGTCAGGTCCAGCACGCCGGCGGCGTAGATGTCGGCGTCGTCGGACGAGCAGTGCGGCACGACGAACAGATTGGGCGCGTCCCACAGGGGCGACTCGGCGGGCAGGGGCTCGGGGTCGAAGACGTCCACCACGGCTCCGGACAGCCGCCCCGACTCGAGCGCGTCGATCAGCGCCGCGTTGTCGACCAGCGCGGCGCGGCCCATGTTGAGCAGGCCGGCGCCCGGCTTGATCAGGGCGAGGCGCTGCGCGCCCAGAAGACGCGTCGTCGCGGCGGTGGCCGGCGCGGTCAACGCCACCAGGTCGGCCTGCGGCAGGAAGCGGTCGAGGTCATCCGGCGTGCCCATCGCGTGCACGCCCGCCATGGCGCGGCCCGAGCGACGGATGCCCAGCACCTGGAGCCCAAGCCCGCGCGCCGCGCGCACGACCGCCCGGCCCATCGCGCCGACGCCGACGACCAGCACGGTGCGGCCCGCGATGATCGGCGTGAAGATCTGCCGCCAGCGGTGCGCCTGCTGGTTGGTCGCCATGGCGGGGATGCGCGTGTGCAGCATCAGGAGCGCCATGGTGGCGAACTCGCGCGCCTTGGCCCCGTGCACGCCGCTCGCCGTGGTGATCGCGGCTCCGCGCGGCAGCCAGTCTAGCGGCATCAGATGCTCGGCGCCCGCGCCTGTGAGCTGGATCCAGCGCAGGCGCGGCGCGCGCGCCGCCAGGTTGTCGCGCGCGAAGCGCCAGCCGAGGATGGCATCGGCATCGCGCAGCGCCGCGTCAAGCCCGTCCTCGTCGGTCACGAACACCGGGTCGATGCGTGCCGCCACGTCCGGGTGACGGGCGCACGCGGCGGCGAAGCGCTCCGGCGTCATGGCGAACACGGGGTTCTGGGCCCGCCGGATCGAGACCAGCAGGCGAAGCCTCGCGAGGCTCACGGCTCGAGCACCTGGTCCAGCACCCAATTGTCGATGACGTGCACCAGCGGCTCCATGTACGAGAAGCGGCCCGGGTAGGCGAACGGCGAGGCGAGCCCGGCCTGCTGCCGCTCCGAGATCTCGTTGTCCTCGGGGATCGAAAGGTCCCAGCGCCGGTAGTACTTCTGCGCGACCTCCTCGAAGTCGGGTCGCTCGGCGGTCGCGCGGGGGAAGCACGAGCCGACGATCAGCCGCGTGCGGTCCGGCCCGCGCGGGTGCAGCTCCAGCCACCACATGCAGTCGTAGGTGCAGCCGAACATGGTGGACGGGTAGACCAGCGGGTAGTGCGTGCCGGCCGCCGCGTCGCCCGCGAGCGTCGGGATGAACGGGAACCCGGTGTCGCCCGCCATCAGGGCGCGGCTGCCCTGGTGCCGGGTGTAGAGCCCGCAGTAGGCGCCCTTCGCGTCGATCGGCGGGTTGATGTCGCGCTTCTGCTTCTGCAGCGTCTGCCCGTGCACGGTCGGCACGTGGTAGCTCTCCATGGCGTTCTCGACATAGATCTTCCAGTTGCACGCCAGGTCGTATTCCTTGCGCCGCACGCAGACCATGTCGTCGAACCGGTAGGACGCCATCTTGGCCGGCAGGTCGCCCAGCCAGGCGGCCAGGCTCGTTGCCTTGGCATCGAAGGTGATGAACAGGAAGCCGTCCCAGGTCTCGAGCCGGATCGGCGTCAGGCCATAGCGGCCCTTGGCGAAATCGACCGTGTCCTCCATCTGCGGCGCCACCTGGAGCGAACCGTCCAGGCCGTAGATCCAGCTGTGGTAGGGGCAGCGGAACGCTGTGGCGGCGCCGGTGCCGTCATCGACGATCTTGGTGCCGCGATGGCGGCAGGCGTTGACGAAGGCGCGCACGGCCCCCTGGTCGTCGCGCACGAGGATGATCGGCACGCCCGCGAAGTCGAACGCCAGGTAATCCCCCCGGCGCGGGATCGCGTCGCCGCGCCCGACGAAGTTCCACGCCTTGAGGAAGATGCGCTCGACCTCGCGCCGGTAGAACGCGGTGTCGGTGTAGCACCAGGGCGGCAGGGTCTCGGCCTGCAGGAGCGGCTTGCGCACGGCGGCGTAGTGCACGGGATCGAACAGGTTCGCCGGGGCCACGGCCGGCGCCAGGCTGGGCGCCATCATGCGGCCACCGCGATCTCGGTCTTGCGCCGCGCCATGTAGGCGCGCAGCGCCTCGTCGATCGCCGGGTCGATCGGCGGCGGGGTGTAGGCCTTGAGCAACTCCTTCCACATCAGGTTGGCGCGCTGGGTCGCGGTGAGCGAGCCGGCATCGCGCCAGTTCTCGAAGTTGCGCCAGTCCGACACCAGCGGCGCGTAGAACGCCGTCTCGTAGCGCGCCAGCGTGTGGGCCGTGCCGAAGAAGTGGCCGCCCGGCGGCACGGCGGCGATCGCCTCGACCGCCAGCGAATCCCGGTCGAGGGGTACGGGTTCCAGGAACGACGCCATCATCTGCAGCATCTCCGCATCCAGGATCACCTTCTCGAACGAGGCGGTCAGGCCGCCTTCCAGCCAGCCGACGCCATGGTGCACCAGGTTGGTGTGGGCCAGCACCGCGGACCAGATCGACATCTCGGACTCGTAGGCGGCTTGCGCGTCCGGCGCGTTCGAGGCGTTCACGTTGCTCGACCGGTAGGGCAGGCGGTAGCGGCGCGCGAGCTGGGCGCCGGCGATCACGGCCTTGGCGTACTCGGGCGTGCCGAACGCGGGCGCGCCGGTCTTCATGTCCACGTTCGACGTGAAGCCGCCGTAGAACACCGGGTTGCCCGGGTTGACCATCTGCGTGTAGGCCAGACCGAGCAGCGCCTCGGCGTTCTGCTGGGTCAGCGAGCCCGCGATGGTCACCGGGCTCATGGCGCCGAGCAGCGTGAACGGCGTGATCGACAGGGCCTGGCCGGCCTCGGCCATGGTCTCCAGGCCGTCGAGCAGCGGCCCGTCGTAGCGGCGCGGCGAGTTGCAGTTGATCGTGGTCAGGATGCTCGGCTCGGCGCGCAGCCGATCGCGGTCGATGCCGCGCGCCAGGCACATCATGTCGATGCAGTCGGACGCGCGCGTGCGGCCCAGCCCGCTGCCGTGCCAGACCTTGTCGGTCAGCGTGATGAACGCGTGGACGCAGTCCAGGTGGCGTGTCTCGGCATCCATTTCGATCGGCGCCACGGCGATGCCACCCACCACGTGCACGGTCTCGACGCTCTGGATCAGGCGCACAAGATCGCACAGGTCGGCGAAGTTGCCCGACTGCCGCCCACGGTCCAGGTCCGAGACGTTGGCCGGCCCGCCGACCGAGCCGAAGGCGATGTTGTTGCGCCCGAACGTGACGTTGCGCGCCGGGTTGCGCGACGTGAGCGTGAACGTCTCGGGCGCCTTGCCGACCATGGCCATGACCAGCCCGCGGTCGAGGCGCACCATGCGGCTTGAGCGATCCACGTCGGCTCCGGCCGCCTTCATGCGGTCGAGCGCGCTGTCGCTCATGATCTCCATGCCGTGGTTCTCGAGCAGGTCGAGCGAGGCCAGGTGAATCGCCTCGACCTCGTCGGTGCTCAGGATCTCGAACGGCCGGTACGGATTGGTCAGCCGCGCCCACGGCCGTTGCTTGATGCCGTGATCTTGCCGGCGCGCCCGCTGGCGCGACATCTCGCGGGACATGGTCGGTCGCTGCTCCTGGCGGGCCTTGGGCCTAGATCATGTCGCGCGGGATGGTTGCGCGCCAGTCCCGCTCGAAGATGCGCTCATCGCCGTCGAAGGCCTCGAGCCGGGCGACCAGGTGGAACGAGCGCGCGTCGCAGGTCACGTCGATCAGCGTCTCGACGCGGGTGCGCCAGGCGCCCCGCTCGAAGGTGACCGTGCGGCGCATCTCGGTGCGCTCGGTCGTGGGGTCGCCGTCGGCGATCGAGTAGCGTTCCAGCGCCTTGTAGCCCAGCGTCGAATCGATACCGTCCAGCCGGTAGACGCCGCGGTCCTCGTCGTGGGTGTAGACGGTCATGCCGGTGGCGAAGTCGTGGTGCATGCCGCGCGTGGACTTGGGCTTGGCGATCCAGGTGCGCGCCAGCGGCGCCGAGGCTTCGGCCGGCGGGTAGGGGACCTTGCCGTCCGCCGGTTTGGCCGGACGCACGGGCAGGCCGAGCGTGCTGGTGCCGGTGTGGACGGTCACCGTGGCGGGCGCCGGCGACGGCCACACCATGGGCCAGTAGGACGTGGACAGGGCCAGCCGCACGCAGTGGCCGGGCACGAAGGCGTAGGCCGTGTCGTCGAGTTGGAGGCGCACGCGGTAGCGGCGCCCGGGCTCCAGGGGCGTCGGGTGCTCGTGGCTGTCGCGGTGGGTCAGGTTGAGCAGGCCGAACGTCACGCGCGTCGAGGCTCCGCCGGGCGCCACGTCGCAGAGCCGCGCGCACAGCAGAGCGACCGGCTGGTCGACCGAGATGTCGAGCTCCACGATGGGCGCGCCCAGGATCGCCAAGCGCTCGGCCAATGGCGCGGTGTCGAAGCTGAGCGAGCGCCCGTCGTCGGGCCGCTGGTCCGACTGGAACTCGGGTCCGTCGCCCCCGGAATCGAGCGGGCACCATTCGCCCGCCATGGCGCCCGTGGTTTGCGGCGAACGGATCGCCAGCGCGACCGAAGGTTCCGGCTTGGCGTCGATGCGCCCCGGGTTGAGGGCGAAGGCCGCGGGCGCGATGCCCGGCGCTGGCCAGCCCGGCTCGGCGATCCAGTGGCCGGGGCTTCGCGGCATGGTGGCGTCGGGGTTGATGCGTTCCTGCATCCAGGCGTTCAGGCGCGGCTCCTTGTCCACGCCGTTCTCGATGCCCTTCAGCCAGCGGTCCCACCAGCGCAGGGTCTCCTGCAGGAAGCCGGTCGGCTCGCCGGGCACGCCCTGGTGCGGGTAGGTGTGGGTCCACGGGCCGATCATGCCCTTGGCCGGCGCCTTGAGGTTCTCCAGCAGGCGCAGAATCGCGCCGGAGTAGCCGTCGACCCAGCCGCCCACGGCGTAGACCGCGCACTCGATCGCGCCGTAGTCCTCGCACACCGAGCCGTGCTTCCAGTAGGCGTCGCGCCGGAGGTGGCGCAGCCACGTGATGAGCGGCACGTTCGCCGCGCGCAGCCGCTCGAGCCACAGGTCGCGCCAGCGTTCGCCGACGACCGACGGGTCGGGTGGCCGCGACTGGACCGTGAAGATGCCCGAGCCCCAGCTGATGCCGTCCTTCAGCAGGCAGCCGCCCATGAAGTGCACGTCGGTGGCGTAGCGGTCGTCGGTCGAGCACAAGGTGACGATCGCCTTCAGCTCGGGCGGACGCAGCGCGGCTACCTGCAGGCTGTTGAAGCCACCCCACGAGATGCCCATCATGCCGATCTTGCCGGTGCACCAGGGCTGCTTGGCGATCAACGCCAGGGCGTCCAGCATGTCCTGCTGTTCGATGGGCAGGTACTCGTCCTGCAGCACGCCTTCGGAATCGCCGCTGCCGCGGATGTCGAGCCGGATCGCGGCGTAGCCGTGGCCGGCCAGCCACGGGTGGGTGAACGAGTCGCCGTAGGCCGTGGTGTCGCGGCGCCGGTAGGGGATGTACTCCACGATGGCCGGGACGGGATCGCGCTCGGCGTCCACCGGCAGGCGCACGCGGGCGGCGAGCCGCGTGCCGTCGCGCGTCGGAATCCACAGGGTCTCGATCTCGCGGATCGGGCGCGGGAAGCGGTCGACCAGCTTGACGTTCGTGCTCATGGCTCAGCCCTCGCCCGCCGGGATCTCGGCCTCGACGTCGATCTCCATGGACATGCAGGGCCGCGCCAGGCCCTTGACGATCAGGCCGGTCGAGCACGGGAACACGCCCTTCAGGTGACGCCCGATCGCCTGGTAGACCGGCTCGCGGTACGCCCGGTCGGTGATGAACACGGTGATCTTGCAGATGTGCTCGAGCTTGGCGCCGGCTTCCTCCAGCAGCTGCTTGACGTTGCGCATGGCCTGCTCGGCCTGGGCGCCGGCGTTGCCCATGCCGTGGAACTTGCCCTCGAAGTCGTGGCCGGTCTGGCCGCGCAGGAACACGCGGTTGCCCGCGCGCACCGCCATGCAGAACTCGGCCGCGCCCAGGTCCTGCACGCCCTTGTACCACTCCTTGGTCGTGAACTTGCGGATGCGCGTGTGCGCCATGGATCAGCCTTTCTGCTCGAGCACGCGGTCGGACAGTCCGGCGGCGCGCTGCACGAAGGCGAGCGGCCCCTGGAAGTCGAACGTCTGGTAGACCGCCGCCAGATGGGCGACGGGCGGCGACTGGGCGAACAGCTGGAACGTCAGGCGGTGGCCGGCGTAGCCCGAGTTTAACAGGTCGCGGGCGAAGGCCAGCAGCTTGCGGCGGTCCTCGGCGCTCCAGGCCTCGTTGACCGTGTAGTACTTGGCCAGCCAGTCCTTGATCTCCGGATCGGCGAACGCCGCCGCGTCGGGGGTCACGCAGATCTGGCCGCCAACCAGCTCGCGCGCTAGGTGCATCATCGCCGGCAGGCGCGAGCACGCGTGCATGCGGCCCGTGTAGATCATCGACTGGTTCGGCATCAGCAGCCCGCCGTCGGTCGGCTGCGCCAGCTCGATCGCCGCCACCAGGTGCGCCTCAATGCCCTGGCGGTAGCACGCGAGTTCCGCCAGCTTCTCGCGCACCGCCTGCTGGTGGTGCAGGCCCGTCTGGCGCGCGTTGAACAGCGCCGCGCCGATCAGCAGGTCGGCGACGTGCAGCAGGCGCGCGACGAAGGGGAACGCGCTGTAGCGGTGCAGCATGCCGCGGATAAACGAGGCCGCGCGCGTGTGCCGGTAGAACAGCACGTCCTCCCACGGGATCAGCACGTCGTCGAAGACGAGCAGCGTGTCGACCTCGTCGAACCGGCTGGCCAGCGGGTAGTCGTCCGGGTTCACGCGATCGGCGAAGCCGGTGCGGCAGATGTGCTTAAGCCCGTCCGCGTTCATCGGGCAGATGAAGCTCAGCGCGTAGTCCGACATGGTGGCATCGCCCCAGTTGGCGATGGTCGGCTTGACGAACGCCTGATGGGCGTAGGCCGCGGCGGTTTCGTATTTGGCGCCGCGCACCACGATGCCCGCGTCGGTCTCCTTGACCACGTGCAGCAGCATGTCAGGGTCCTGGTCCTGCGGCCGCTTGGACCGGTCGCCCTTCGGGTCCGTGTTGGCCGAGACGTGGAACAGGTCCCGGTCCACGACGCGCCGCACGTGGTGTTCGATGTTCGCCGTGAAGCGCGGGTCCACGTTGTCCAGCACCTCGCGCGCGTCCAGCATGGACCACAGCGCGCCGATGGTCTCGTCGCCCAGCCGGATCGCCACACCGCCGATGTCGTGCATGACCGCGTCGATCCAGGCGCGCTTGGCGTACCAGTCCGCCTTGGCGCGCGGCGGCCGCCACGCGATCGACGAGCGCCCGCCCGCCTCGTCGGCAAAGGCCATGACCTCGCGCGTCGCGTCCTCGTGGGCCATGTCGTAGACGCGCGCGCGCACATCGACGATCGGCTTGAACGCCGAATGGGTGGTGACGTCGCGCACCCGCTCGCCGTCGATCCAGACCTGCCGGCCGTCCCGGATGGACTCGCGGTACGCCGCGCCCGTCAACAACATGGTTCGGTCACCTCTTCATACCTTTTGACGGTTTGTATACGGTGGCGCGGCGCGGATGGGAACCCCTGTCGTTCGCGCGGCCGCGATTCGAGGCGGCGCGGCCATGGTTTTCCCGCGGCGCGCGATGGGTTAGGGAAGGGGCGGAGGTGACCGATGGACCAACCGGTGATGACATGCGGCGCCGCGCTCATGGCGGGACTCAAGGCCTACGGGGTCGACACGGTGTTCGGCATCCCCGGCGTGCACACGCTCGAGATCTATCGCGGCATCGCCCAGGTGGGGCTGCGTCACGTGGTCGTGCGCCACGAGCAGGGCGCGGGCTTCATGGCCGACGGTTACGCCCGCATCAGCGGCCGGCCGGGCGTGTGCGTCCTGATCACCGGCCCGGGCGTCACCAACGCGGCGACCGCGATCGCCGAGGCGTACGCCGAATCCTCGCCCATGCTGGTGATCTCCAGTGTCAACGCGCGCGGCGACCTGGGCATGGGGCGGGGCGAGCTGCACGAGCTGCCCTCACAGCAGGCGGTCACGGCCGGGCTCACCGGCATGAGCGCGACGGCGCTGCGCACCGACGAGGTGCCCGAGCTGCTGGCGCGCGCCTTCGCCCTGTTCGCCACGGGTCGGCCGCGCCCGGCCCATATCGCGGTACCGATCGACGTGCTTGCGGAACCGGCCGGCTTCACGCCCGAGGCGCGCGCGCTGCCCGCCCCGGCGGCGCCCGATCACGCGGCCGTTGCGCGCGCGGCGGCGCTCCTGGCCAAGGCCGAACGCCCGGTGATCCTGGCGGGCGGTGGCGCGCAGGCCTCGGCCGCGCTGCTGCTGCGCCTGGCCGAACGGGTCGGCGCGGCGGTCGTGACGACGCGCGGCGGCAAGGGCGTGCTGCCCGAGACCCATGGGCTCAGCCTGGGCGCCACCCTGCGCCTGCCGGGGACGCGCGCCGTGCTGGCCGGCGCCGACGTGGTGCTGGCCGTGGGCACCGAGATCTCGCAGACCGACCACTGGATGGCGCCGCGCCTCGCGCTGGGCGGCAAGCTGATCCGGCTCGACATCGACGCGGCGGCCCTGGTGCGCGATTACCCGGCGGCGGTGGCGCTGCACGGCGACGCGGGCGCCGGCCTGGCGGCGCTGCTGGATGAGCTGGTACCCGCGCGCAACGCGCCCTCGGGCTACGGCGATGGCGCCGCGCTCGCCGCGCGCCGGACCGAGAACTTGGCGGTGCTGACGCCCAAGCAGCGCCGCCACGCCAAGGCGCTCGGCGCCCTGCGCAAGGGCCTGCCGGCCACGGGCTTCGTCGCGGCCGATTCGACCCAGCTCGCCTACACCGGCAACCCGGTGTTCCCGTGCGCCGGCCCGCGCTCGTGGTTCTTCCCGGTGGGCTACGGCACGCTCGGCTTCGCCCTGCCGGCGGCGATCGGCGCCAAGCTCGCGGCGCCCGAGCGGCCCGGCGCGGTCATCATCGGTGACGGCGGCCTGCTGTTCACCGTGCAGGAACTGGCGACGGCGGTGGACTACAAGGTGCCGCTCGCCGTGATCGTGTGGAACAACGATGCCTACGGTCAGATCAAGGACGACATGGGCGCGCGCGGCTTCCCCACAATCGGCGTCGATCTGCGCAACCCGGACTTTGTGGCGCTGGCCCGCGCCTTCGGCTGCCACGCGCTGCGTCCCGGCTCGCTCGATGAGCTGGCCGGCGCCGTGGCGGCGGCGGACGCGCGCGATGTCCCGACGGTCATCGATCTGCGCGAGGATTCAGCGTTCCTTGACTAGGGGTGTGCTCCTGTCGCTTTGACGCCTCGGCATCGCGGCGCGGATACTGCGGTACCGCCCGGCCCTGTGAAGGAGTTGCATGTGCGTATCGGATTCGTCGGCCACGCCTCGATCGCGGTGGACACGCGCGGGATCCGGGTGCTGTCCGATCCTTGGTGGTCGGGCCCATGCTTCGGCACCCAGTGGTGGGTCCATCCCGCGCCGGCGCTCGATCTGGTGCGCGCGCGTGACCCGGACTTCATCTACATCTCCCACGGGCACCACGACCACCTGCACTTCGGCACCCTGCAGCGCCTGCCCAAGACGGCCAAGGTGCTGGTCGGGCGCGAACTCGACCTGGCCGCCAGCACGCGCGACGCCGGCTTCGAGACCATCGAACTCGACGCGCGCGTACCCACCGAGATCGCGCCGAGCGTCCATGTCGAGATCGCGCCGACCCACGCGGGCGACAGCTACATGATGATCGCCGACGGCACGTCCACCTGCCTCAACCTCAACGACGCGCTGCACGCGGCGCCCGACGCCGTGGTCGCCCGCACCATCGACGACCTGCGCGCGCGCTACGGCCGCGTCGACTACGTGTTCTGCGGCTACGGCATCGCCTCGCACTTCCCGGCCTGCTAAGTCATCCCCGGCAAGGACCGCGTCGCGACGGCGGCGCGCCGCCAGGCCATGTTCAACCGGCGTTGGGTCGATATCGTTCACCGGCTCGATCCCGTCATGGCGTTCCCCTTCGCCGCCGACGTGGCGTTCCTCGACGACGACCTCGCCTGGGCGAACGAGCCGATCCACGACCCCGAACGGCCGACCGCCGTGTTCGAGGCGACGCGCAGTGCCGCGACGACGCGGGTCGTCGATATCGGCCAGGGCTTCGAGGTCGAGGACCACAAGGTCATGACCGAGCGGCTGTTCGTGCCGGTGGACAACGCGGCGCTGCTGCGCGACCACGCCGACGACGTGCGGAGCGCCAACCGCGTCACCAAGCCGACCGACGCCCAGGTCGACGAGCTGGTGGCGATGCTGCGCGCGACGCTCGAGTTGACGCGCGACTACCTGCGCGAGCGGCGCCGCGACTACCGGTTCCTGATCGAGGTCAAGGGCGCCGACACGGCGATCGCCATCGTCAAGGCGGGCCGCGACATCCGTATCGACGCCGCGCCCGCGCCGGTCGATCGCGGCCGCTACGACGTGATCTTCACGACGCGGTTCCAGTACCTGCGCCGCTCGCTGTCCGCGCCTTCCGGCGTACGAGGTGCTGTTCGTCGGCTCGGGAGGCACTTCACCTACCGCGATGCACGCGATGCGCGCGTCAATCTGCATCGCGAACTGGCTGTGATGCTGCGCCAACACACAGCGCCGCCGCCCTCGCGCTTCGGGGGTCAGCCGGAATGGCTCTACCGGGCCAAACGATTCGCGCGGCGCATGATCGGTGGCAACTGGCCCGATCTCTACGATCTGGCCACGCGGGTCGTGTTCGAGGGCCAGCCGGCGCCTCAGGTCCGGTAGTCCGGCTCCTCGCGGTCGAGGGTGCGGAGCAGCATCGCCCATTCGCGCGCGCCCTTGGGTGGACCGTCCAGGTTGGCGTAGGCGGCCGTGTGTGTGCGCGCCGCGGCCGAGGGCTGGCTGAGCGGTGTGCCAGACGCCATCGCCGCCACCTGCACCGCGCACGCCTTCTCGATCTGATCCATGGCGACGTACGCCTCGGCGATGGTGCGCCCGACGGTGATGAGCCCGTGGTTGCGCAGAACCAGCACCCGGTGGGTCGGGCCCAGGTCGGCGGCTAGGCGGTCGCGCTCGGCCTCGTCGGTCGCCGCGCCCTCGTAGTCGTGGTAGCCGATGCGTCCGTCGTAGAACATGGCGAACTGCGACAGCGGCAGCAGGCCGCACGCCATGGCCGCCACGGCGCAGCCGTCGCGCGTGTGGGTGTGCAGCACGCACACGACGTCGGGCCGTGCCGCCAGCAGCCCGCCGTGGATGACGAAGCCGGCGCGGTTCAGCGCATGGTTGGACGCCGGCAGCACGGTGCCGTCGTGGGCGACCTTCACCAGGCTCGACGCCGTGATCTCGTGGAAGCCGAGCCCGTAGGGGTTCATCAGGAAAGCGCCGTCGTCGAGCCGGGCCGAGATGTGGGTGTAGATCAGGTCGGTCCAGCGCGCCCGAGCCGCCAGCCGGTAGCACGCGGCCAGGTCGACGCGGGTCTGCCATTCCTTAGGGTCCATGGCGGCGGTCACGGTGCGGCTTCCCCCGGTCAGACGACGTTGGCGGGCGCGTTGGTCGAGCCGTCGTGGAACCGGCTCAGGCGGAACGGCGCGATGTCGAGCGACGCCTGGCCCTTCAGGATGGTCTCGGCGCTGACCCGCCCGACCACCGGACCCATGCCGAAGCCGTGACCGCTGAGGCCCGTCGCCACCGCCAGGCCGCGCACCGCGTCCACCGCGCCCAGCACCGGGATGAAGTCCGGCGTGATGTCGATGTAGCCGGCCCAGCTCCGGGTCACGGACACGTTGCCAAGCCCCGGCAGCATGCGCGCGAGCGCGCCCAGGGCGCTGGCGACGCGCGCCGGGTTCGGCGCCGGGTCCAGGGTGCGGTGGACGGTGAAGGCGCGCTCGGTGCCGCCGATCGTCTCGGCCAGCGTGGCGCCGAGCCCCGGGCCCAGACGCACGGCGACGCTGTCGCGGTTGTCGCGCCACAGCGGCAGGAACGCGCGGCCGTGGCGCAGCGCGTCGAACGACAGGTCGAAGTCGGTCGCGCCGTCGGCAATGTTGAGCGTGCCGTCGCGCCGCTGGCGCACGCCCAGGCCCGGCGCCCACATGGCCAGCGCGCCGTCGCCGATCGCCGCGACCGGCGCGGTGCGGCCGACGCTGGCGCGGATCCAGAGCTGCGGCAGGTCGATGCTGAGCGGGCGCAACAGGCGCGAGGACCACGCGCCCGCCGCGACGACCGCGTGGTCGCACGCGATGGCGCCGCGCTCGGTCGCCACCCGCTCGACGCGGCCGCCGGCGGTCTCGATGCGCAGCACCGCGCAACCCGCGCGCACCTCGGCGCCGAGCCGCTCGGCCGCCGCGGCGAACGCGGGTGCTACCTTGGCCGGCTCGGCCTGGCCGTCGCCCGGCGTGTGCAACGCGCCCGCGAAGCTGCCTTGCAGGCCCGGCACCAGGTCGTTGACCGCGCGGCCCGCGATCACCCGGCTGCCGATCTGGTGCTGGCGCGCAACCTCGAGCCAGGCTTCGTAGCGGGCGACCTGGGCCGCGTCGCGCGCCACCGCCAGGTTGCCGCCCTGGCGCCATTCCAGGTCGGCGCCGAGCTCGGCCTCGAGCCCCTGCCACATGCGGTTACACGCGGCCATCAGGGGCACCTCGCGCGGGTCGCGCCCCTGCTGGCGCACGAAGCCCCAGTTGCGGCTGGATTGCTCGCCGGCGATCGTGCCCTTCTCGACTAGCACCACCTTCTGACCGCCCTTGGCCAGGTAGTAGGCCGTGGCGGCGCCGGCGATGCCGCCGCCGATCACCACCGTGTCCGCCCGTGTGGTGCCGTCGCGTTCCATGACGCGATCCTTCCAGGCCGGCGCACCGGCTGCAAGCCCGCTTGCATACGACCTGGACTCGGACGCGCGCCCCCGGCACCATGGGGCACGGGACTTGAGCGAGGGGGGGCGAGCGTGGCCAGCGGATTCCTGTTCCACGAACTCTACATGTGGCACGACACCGGGCGTGCGGCGCTGTGGCACCCCGCCGGCCTGACCGTCGAGCCCGACCTGAACGCCGAGAATTCCGACACCAAGCGTCGCTTCCGCAACCTTTTGGATGTCGCCGGGCTGCTCGACCATCTGGTGGCCATCAAGGCGCGCCCCGCCGCCGTGGACGAAGTCCAGCGCGTGCACACGGCCGACTACGTCAAGCGCATCAAGACCATGAGCGACGCCCACGGCGGCGACGCCGGCGAGGCAACGCCGTTCGGCCCGGGCAGCTACGAGATCGCGCTGCTGGCCGCCGGCGGCACCATGGCCGCGCTCGACGCCGTGGTCGGCGGCGAGGTCGCCAACGCCTACGCGCTGGTGCGCCCGCCGGGGCATCACGCCGAACCCGACCGCGGCCGCGGCTTCTGCATCTTCGGCAACGCGGCGCTCGCGGTACGCCACGCCCAGGTGCGCCACAAGCTCGGCCGCGTCGCCGTGGTCGACTGGGACGTGCACCACGGCAACGGCACGCAAAAGATGTTCTACGAAGACCCCAGCGTGCTGACCATCTCGATCCACCAGGACAACTGGTATCCGGCGGATTCCGGGCACCTGCACGAGACCGGCGCCGGCAAGGGCCAAGGCTACAACATCAACGTGCCGCTGCCGCCCGGCTCGGGCCGCGATCCCTACATCGCCACCTTCGAGCGCGTCGTTGCCCCGGCGCTGCGCCGCTTCAAGCCCGAGTTGATCGTCATCGCCTCGGGCTTCGACGGCGGCATCTACGATCCGCTCGGGCGCATGATGGTGACCAGCACCACCTACCGGAAACTCGCGCGCATCATGATCGACCTGGCGGCCGAGCTGTGCGGCGGCCGCCTGCTGCTGACCCACGAAGGCGGCTACTCGGCGGCCTATGTGCCTTACTGCGGGCTGGCGGTCATGGAAGAGCTGTCGGGCCGCAAGACCAACATCGGCGATCCCTTCGCCGTGTTCATCGACGTTGCCGGCGGGCACCATATGTACCCGCACCAGGAGGCCGTCATCGCCAAGGCGGCGGCGCTGGCTCAGGCCGTGAAGTAGGCTCTTCTCAGCCGGCCGCGCCGGCGCGCCGGTTGCGCCGGCGCTCGCGCGCGGCCGCGATGGTGCCCACCACGCCGCGCGGCATCAGCACCACGAAGGCGGCCAGCAGGATGCCGAGCCCCCATGGCGCGCGCGTCGGCGAACTGGTCCTCCTTCAGGAGCTCGTCGGCGCCCATCAGCAGCACCGCGCCGACAAACGGGCCCCACACCGTGCCCACCCCACCCACGATCATCATCGAGATCAGGAACAGCAGCAGGGGAAGCTGCAGCAGGTTCGGCTCGATGGCCTTGAAGTTGCCGGCGTAGACGCTGCCCGCCAGCCCGGTGAAGAAGGCCGAGCACGCGAACACCAGCAACTGGTACTTGAACCGGCTGATGCCACGCGCGACCGCGTAGGGCGGGTTGTCGCGCAGCAAGCGAGGGAAGCCCCAGGTGTGGCGCCGACGTGCCTGGCTGTTAGATTCGCATGCGGCCATCGTGATCGCGGATCGCTTTTTTCAACAGGCAGCTAAATTTCAATCAACTCTTTCTCGGCGCCAATTAATCAGGCCGACCAAGCCCTGTGGCAGCAGAATGACGAAAAACACGAGCAGCAGCCCCAGGCCGATATCACGCCATTCCTGATAATCTCGGAGCACCTCGTCGGTGCCCATCAGCAAAATAGCCCCGAGCAGCGGCCCCCAGAGTGTACCGATGCCTCCCACCGTCATCATGGCGATGAGGAAAAGCAACAGCGAGAACGAAAAGACGGTCGGGCCGATCGACTCGTAGTTGGCAGCGTAGAAAGCGCCGGCCAGCCCAGTAAAAAAGGCCGAGAGAGCGAAAACCCAGATTTGATACTTGAATCGGCTGATGCCGCGTGAGCGTGCGAGACCTGGATTGTCGCGCAAAGCGCGGAACGCGAGTCCCAGGGGTCCGCGCATGATGACAGCCGAGAAGATGAGCGCCAAAGCCAGAAGAGCCAGCGCAACGAAGTAATTGCCTAGCCGCCAGTCTTCGCCCAACCATTCACGAAAGCCCAACTCGCCAAAACGCGTAAGGCCGCGCACGCCGCCGAAGAAAGGCAGGCAACCGGAACCCTCTGTGGTGTAGCAGTCCGTGTCGTTGACGATCACCAGATATAACACTTGAGCGATGGCCAGCGTCAGCAACGCAACATAGGGTCCGCGCAGGCGCAGACAGGCCAGACCAATCAGCACCGAGACGACGACGGTGATCAGCGCCGCCACCGGCATGGCAATCCATAACGACCATCCGAAGTAGAAGCCCAGCATGGCGGCGGCATAGGCGCCGACGGCAAAGAGCGCCATTTGCGCCAGAGAGAAGATTCCTGCGACGCCGTAGACCAGGTTCCACTGCGTCACTACCGTGCCGTAGATAAAGGCCAGAGTGACCTGAGTGACGAGATAGTTGATGTTGAAGACGAAGGGCAAGGCGACTGCGATCGCCAGCGACAGAAGCCCAACGATGAGGTGGCCACGCCAGCTCATAGTCGCGTCACCTGCTGCCGACCAAAGAGTCCGTTGGGGCGCCAGATCAAAACGACGATGACGATCAGCAGCAATGTGGCAAAGCCAAAGCGAACGCCCAGCACGAACTGCGCCAAAGCCTCGATCAGGCCCAGAGCCAGAGCCGCGCTGACCGCGCCATAGACATTCCCCAGGCCCGCTACGACACAGATAATGAACGCCTTAAGCATCGGGTCGGCCCCCATGCCGGGCGATAGCCCGGTCAAAGAGGAAATCATCACGCCCGAGACGGCGGCCAGAGCGCCAGCCAGCATAAGAACCAGGGCATAGATTTGGCCTACGCGCACACCCATGAGCTGCGCCGCCTCTCGGTTCATTGCTGTGGCGCGCACAGCGCGGCCGATCCTGCTTTTCTTCAGCAGCAGAGCGACCAACAGCATCAGGAGGAGAGCCGTCGCCAGAATCAAAATGTTCTGCAGCGGCACCACCACATTGCCGACCTGGATCGCGCCTTCGACTTGAAGCGGTTGACGCTGAGCTTGCGCGCCGAAAAGCTTCAGCACGGCATTCTCCAGCACGAAAGCAAGGCCCACGGTGGCGATGACCACATTAGTTTCAAAGGCTTTTTGGCGCAGCATGAAGCGCACCGCGCCATGGTAAGTGAGCGCGCCCAAGAGGCCGCCCATCAGGATCGCCGCCAGCAATCCTGCCGGCAGCGGCAGACCCAGAGCGCCCATGGCGTAATAAGCTGAATAGCCGCCGAAGGCCATGAGCCCGCCATGCGCCAAATTCAACATGCCGAGCGATCCCCAAACCAGCGAAAGCCCGACGGTGGATACCGCGTACATGGCCCCAAGGGTCAGGCCCGAAGCGATGATCTGAGTGAGGATGTCGAGGGTCACGCCGCGCTATCCGCCAAAATAGGTTTCCAGAATTTCCGGCCGCGCCATGAGTTCGGCACCGGCGCCCGACCAGACAAAGCGTCCGTCGTCCAACAGGTGTATGGCCTCCGCCAACTCGACGACGCGCGCGGCGTTTTCCTCCACGACCAAGAGAGTGCGGCCGCTGTTTTTCAGCTGAGCGATCAGCGCATAGATCTGCTCGATGACGATGGGGGCGAGCCCGAGCGAAGGCTCGTCCAATAAAATGACGCGGCCATCTGCCATGAGACCGCGACCGATGCCCAACATGCGGCGCTCGCCGCCCGAAAGGGTGGAAGCGATCTGTCCTCGCCGCTCCGCCAGTTTGGGCAGCAGCGCAAAAACCTCTTCAAGGCGCTCTTTAGCGCTGCGGGCAGCAGCCGGCAGATAGGCGCCCATCAGCAGGTTATCCAGCACCGTCATCTCGGCGAACACCATATCGCCCTGTGGCACATGCACCACGCCGGCAGCAACGCGCGCATCGGGGCGCAAACCCTGCAGCGGTCGGCCGTCGAGCGTGATTGCTCCACTGCAGCGCGGCACCAAACCAGAAATGGCTCGCAGTAAAGTGGTCTTGCCGTGGCCATTCGGCCCGATGATGGCGGTCAATCCCTCAGCCGGCACCGAAAGACTTAGTTCGTGCAGTACGTCGCGTCCAAGATAACCGGCGCTGAGGTTGGCCATCTCCAAGCCGCCGCTCACGCCCGCCCCTCCAGATAGCTGGCGAGGCGCCTCGAGGCGCCCTGACCCAGGAAGACGTCGACCACTTGAGCGTCCTGCACCAGTCCACGCGGCACGCCTTCGTATATCTTTTCGCCGTGATGCAGGATCAGCACGCGGTCCGAAAGTTGCACCAGAAAGCGCATCACGTGCTCGATCATGATGATGCTACGGCCTTCGGCGCGCAGCCGCTCGACCAAGTGGACGATACGATCGGTCTCGCCCGGTGTCAGGCCGCCGACCGGCTCGTCCATCAAGACTAGGCGCGGTTCGGTCGCCAATGCGCCAGCGATCATCAGTAGCTTGCGATCGATCACCGGCAGCTTAGCGGCGATTCGGCGCTGTCGCTCGATAAGACCGGTGATCTCCAAAGCTGCGTCAACCGACGCACGCGTGCACCGGTCGAGGCGAAGACCCGGCACAGCACGGTTGGCGCGGCCGAACTGCGCGGCAACCTCGACGTTCTCTCGAACGCTCAGGCTGTCGAAGGCGGCGTTGAGCTGGAAGGTGCGCGCGATGCCAGCATGGCAGATCGCTTCGGCCGACAGGCGCGTTATGTCCTCCCCGGCAAAGCGGACGCTGCCAGACGTGGCTGGGGAGAGCCCGGAGATGACCTCGAAAAGCGTGGTCTTGCCAGCCCCGTTGGGGCCGCCAATGCCGAGCACCTCGCCCTCGTTCAAATTGAAAGAGAGGCCATTGACCGCCACCAGCGCACCGAAGCTCTTGGTGACCGCTGTCACCTCGAGCAGCGGCTGGCCGGCGGCGGTCTGAGTCATGGCACCGACCTAGGCGTTGATCCAGGGCGGCAGGATGAACTCACCTACGCCATAGGGAGCGGGCGCGATCAGGGCCGGCTCCTTGGTGTAGTCCTGGTGCTGCAAGAAGAGGTGAGGCATGCCCAGCGAGGAGTCGTTGGTTTGTGTCGGATAGGTATAGGCCGCGTTCTCATTCGGTATGAAGCGCGTGGTGCCGTTGACGCCTCGGTAGATGAGCTGGTTCATGCGGGTGGCAACCTTGCGATTCTGCTCGTCGTTGCCCTGTTCCCCGGGCCCGCCCGCCAAAGCCGCGGCGATGGCCCAGACGTAAGCGCCGTCAAAAGTCTGGCCACCCGACATATGCCCCGCGTTTGCGCCGAACTTCTCCTTGTAGCGCTTCTCGAAAGCCCGGCCGATTTCGTCCTGCAAGCAGCCGACGACCGTCGCAAAGAGAACTCCGTTGACCGCTTCCTTTCCGACCTCGCGGAAGGCGGGGAGCGTCGGGCCATACTGCATATAGATCAAGCTCGGCGTTGGGTTCGGCACAAACTGCACCATGAACTGCGCTAGGTCCTGCGGATAGAAGTGCGTAATGGCGATGGCGCCTGGCGGATCCTGGCGAATCTTTGCCAAGGTCGGGCCCCACTCCGAGATCGGCACGTTCACCGTCTCAAAAAGACTTACTTCCCAGCCATAGTCCTTGCCGGTTTCCTTCAGCGCGTTGGCAATGTTGATCGAGTATACGCCGGCTGAGGTAATGATCGCCATCTTGTTGTTGGCGCGCTTCCATTTCCCCTGCTCCTCGAGCTGCTGCATGAATTTGAGGTAGCCGGGACCATACCAATACTCTGCCGGATCGGCCTGGAAGGAACCGTAATAGCGCTCGGGGTTCGACTTGATCAGGTTGTTGTGCCCGATCGTGGTGTCATAGTGCACGTAGATGATGCCGGCATCCGCGATCACTTCCTGGATGGCCGTGCCGCTGCCGACGTTATACCCGTTGAGAATGGCATAGACGCCGTGCCGGTCGATCAGGCGTTGCACCGCCTGGATGTTGGTCGCGTCGCCCATCTCCTTGGTGTCTTCGAAATAGGGTTCGAGTGGGCGCCCAAGAATACCACCCATGGCGTTGATCTCCTCGCAGGCGAGATTCAGGCCATTCTGGAATTCGATGCCGTCCGCCGCGGCAAAGCCGGTCAGCGGCGTCGCTTGACCCACAGGGATCGGCTCGCCTTCGGCTTTTGCTTCACCGTTCAGTCCGGCCAGGATTGCCGCCGAACCGCCGGCGACGACGACACCGCGATTGAAGAGTTCTCGCCGGCCGATAGTCGCGGCCTTTTCCAATTTTTCTTTCAGCTTGTTGCTCATCTTCTCATCTCCCTTTTCGTGGTTGATCAGCGGATACGCTTGACGAGCGTCGCCGCCTCGGCGACCGCCACCTTGGCGACCGCCGCCTCTTGATGGGGCTGCAGCTCCTGCTGTCCCCACTGCTCCATGATCGCCTCCCAGGGGTCCTCGACCCCGGTGCGAATACCCGAAACTCCTCCATGACCGCCAGGCCGCAGTATGGCACGTGTTCCGGCGCATCGCCGCCTTCATGCGACAGCACGAGGCGGCCGCCGCAGACTTCGTCCGCCACCTGCATCAACATGCGAGTGAACTGCGCGTAACCAAGGCTGGTCATCACCATCGTCCCAAACGGACACGCCTTGTCAATCCGCCTACAAGCGCTATAACTGCGTCATGAGCCGCCGAACACCAGCGGGAACTCGGGCGCGTCCATGGGCTGGCCCGGCTTCAGGGTGACGCCGCGGAACGGCGGCGAGGTCGGGCCCTTGCGCACGGCGAAGCGCGCGTCGTCGCCGATCCAGCGGGTCGAGAAGCCGCGCCGCCGGTGCTTGGCGCCCTTGGTGCCGGGCGCGCCGTGCAGGGTCAGGAAATGGAACGCCACGCAGTCGCCCGGCTCCAGCGCCCAGCTCAGGATCGAGAAGTTGGCGCGGTGCCCGTCGATGTCGGGCACCGGCGACATCCGGTCGTCGTCGTAGAGCGCGGTGCGGTTAAACCGCTCCGGTCGGAACCAGCGGCCCCAGTAGTGGCTGCCCGCGACGAACTCGACGGCGACCTCGGCCGGCACCGGATCGAGCGCCAGCCACAGGCTGACGTTCTGGTTGCCGTCCACGTTGTAGTAGGGCTGGTCGTGATGCCAGGGCGTGGGTACGTCGGTGCCCGGCTCCTTGACCAGCACATGCTCGTGGAACAGGCGCGCGGTGCGCGATTGCATGAGCGCCGCGGCGATGCGCCCGGCGTCCGATTCGAAGACGAACGCGCGGTACTCCGGGATGCGGTCCCAGTTACAGTAGTCGCCGAAGAACAGGCCCGAGCCGTCCGCGTTGCGGTAGAGGCGCACGTCAGCGCTGGGCGCGGCCATGTTGCGCGCGACGCCTTCCCGCAGGCGCTCGACCCAGTCCGTGAAGGCGCCGCTCAGCACGATGGCGCCGTCGCGCTGGAAATCGGCGATCGCCGCCTTGTCCGGCATCGCTTCCATCGTGCTCAGCCCTGGCCGTGGTCCACGCGCCAGCGTCCCAGGTGGCGGTCGAGCAGGTCAAGATGGTCGTTGCCGAAGAAGATCTTGCCGCCGAACAACGCCGTGGGCACGCCAAACAGGCCGCGCTCGATGGCCTCGCGGCCATTGGCCTCGATCGCCGCCTTGATGGCCGGGTCCTCGACGACGGTCGCGACGCGGCCGCCCAGCAGCCCGACAGCCTCCGCCAGGTGCGCCAGCACCGCCACGTCCGCGATGTCCCGCGCCTCGGCCCAATAGGCGCGCATGAGCGCTTGCACGAACGGCTCGGCGGCGCCCTGGTCCGCCGCCCACAGCGCCGCGCGCAGCGCGCGCGACGGGCGCAGTGGGTAGGCCGGATGCTCGCGGTAGGGCAGGCCCAGCAGCTCGGCCTGGTCCAGGATGTCCTGGCGGTACCAGCGCACGAACGCCGCGTTCTCCGTCAACGGCTGGCGGCCCTTGATCGCCTCGATCAGGTTGGCCAGGTGCACCGGGCGCCAGCGCACCCGGCCGCCGTGGTCGCGCACGATGCCCCCGATGCGGTGCGACGCCAGGTAGCACCACGGGCTGTGCACGTCGAACCAGAACTCGACCTCGGGCCCCGCCGCCGGCGTCGGCGCGGCGCGGCCCAGGAAACGCGCGAGCGAGACGGCGACGCGCGCGTGCTCGCCGGTCATCACCGGCCGCCCGTCCTGCTCGATCGTCACGGCGAAGCGGTGGCGCCGACCCTCGACGGCGTCCAGACGCGCGGTCACGTCGATCGGCCGCCCGATATGCGCCGGGCCGACGTGGTCGACCGCCACGCGCGCGCCCACGGTCGCGTCGTCGGTTTCGTAGTAGGGCTGCAGCAGGCCGCCGCAGGTCTCCTCGATCATCAGGATCAGGCTGACCGTCGAGACCACGTCGACGCCCTTGTTGCCCTTGGCGGCGGCGGTGTCCTCGGGCTGGGCGTCGAACACGCGCCGGGACACGAGACCCACGGGAACCGGTCGCACCGCGCGCTCCTCGTCACGGATGACTTGCGCGTCGAGCTTTGCAACACTCCCGGCCGGCCGGCAAGGAACCGTTCGCATGACCTTGATCCACGATCCCGAGCTGTTCCGCACGGTCGGCACGTATCTGGGCGTGCCGCAGACCTGGGACCTGGCGGGCGCGCGCGCCGCCATCGTCGGCCTGCCGTTCGACACCGGCCGTCACCCGCGCCGCGTCGGCGCGCGCAACGGGCCGGCGGCGATCCGCGCCATGTCGACCGACAACGTGCGGCGCTACCGGCCCGAGCTGGCGCAACCGTTCGATCCGGTGGCGGCACTCGGCCTGGTCGATTGCGGCGACGTGCCGCTGCGGCCCGGCGACGTGGACGACGCCATTGAGCGCGGTGCCCGGGCGATCGCGCGCGTCGTCGGCGCGGGCGCGGTGCCGCTCGGCCTCGGCGGCGACGGGCTGACCAGCCTGCCGGTGATCAAGGCGGTGGCCGCGCGCCACCCGGGCCTGTGCGTGCTGCACTTCGATTCTCACACCGACGCCTACCCCGATCCGGCCGGCGGCAACCGCATCCAGGTCGACCCGGCGACCACCTTCGCCCACGCGGCCGACCAGGGCTGGGTCGACGCGCGCCGCTCGCTGCACGTGGGCATGCGCGGCCTGACTTACGTGCCCGGCGTGTTCGCCTACACCGAGGGCCTGGGCTACGGCGTCGTCACCATGGACACCGCCCGCGCCCTGGGCGCCGAGGCGTTCGCCGCGCGCGTGCGCGCCCTCATGGGGGAACGCCCGGTCTACCTCTGCTTCGACATGGACGTGTTCGATCCCTCAGTCGCGCCCGGCGTCTACACCCCGGCGTGGGGCGGCTTCAGCGCCGCCGAGGGCTTGGCGTTCGTGCGCGCGCTCGCCGGGCTCGACATCGTCGGCTGCGACGTCAACACCACCTCGCCGGATTACGACGTCCAGGGCCTGACCGCCTGGCTCGCCGCCACCGTCGTCTACGAGGTGCTGTGGCTGCTCTGCGTCCGCTTCGGCCTAGCGCCGCGCTGACGTCATGGCGCACGGGTTCAAGGGCTTCGTCCGCGATCCGCTCGCATTCGCAGGCGCCGTTACGGTCGCGCTGGTGGTCGCTGCGGCGCTGCTCGCGCCCATGATCGCGCCCTACGACCCGGCCGAGCAGTTCTTCGACGGCCTGACCATCGAAGGCGCGCCGCTGCCGCCCAGCGAACGCTTCCCGTTGGGCACCGATCTGCTCGGGCGCGACCTGCTCTCGCGCCTGATCTGGGGCGCGCGTGCCTCGCTCACCGTCGGCGTCGTGGCCAACGGCGCCGCCGTCATCGTCGGCACGCTGCTCGGCATGATCGCGGGCCTCGCGCGCGGCGTGGTGGGCGGCGCCATCATGCGCTTCACGGACCTGATGATGGCGTTCCCGGCGCTGCTGCTGGCCATCGCGCTGGCCGCGATCCTGCGCCCCTCTCTGTGGATCGTCGCCCTGGTCATCGCGCTCGTGAACTGGGTGCAGATCTGCCGCGTCGTCTACACCCAGACCACCGCGCTGGCCGAGCGCGAGTTCATCGAGGCGGCGCGCGCACTGGGCGCCGGGCGGGCGCGCATCGTGCTGCGCCACGTGCTGCCCCATCTGGTGCCGACCATCCTGGTGTGGAGTACGCTCGGCATCGCCACCACCGTGCTGCTCGAGGCGACGCTGTCGTTCCTGGGCGTTGGTGTGCAGCCGCCGACCCCGTCGTGGGGCGGCATCATCTTCGAGGGCCAGTCCTACTTCCTGACCGCGCCGTGGCTGGTGTTCTTCCCCGGCATCGCGATCATCATGGCCGCGCTCGCCTTCAACCTGGTCGGCGAGGCGCTCAACGACGCGCTCGACCCAACCCAGAGGGGCCGGCGGTGATCCGGTTTCTCGCCCGCCGCCTGGCCCAGGCCGTGGTCATCCTGCTTGGCGTCACGGTCGTCACCTTCGCGCTCGCGTTCTTGATCCCGGCGGATCCCGCGCGCATGATCGCCGGGCGCGCCGCGACCGTCGAGACGGTCGCCTCGATCCGCCACCAGCTCGGGCTCGACCAGCCGATCCCGGTGCAGTACGCGCGCTACCTGGGGCGCCTGGCGCAGGGCGATCTTGGCCGCTCCTACGCCCAGAAGACCGAGGTGGTCGAACTGATCGGCAGCCGCCTGCCGGCGACGCTGCTGCTGCTGGCCGGCGCGATCTTCTGCGAACTCGCCATCGGTCTGCCCGCCGGCATCTTCGCCGCGACCCGGCGCGGCCGCTTCGCCGACCGCGCGGTCATGACACTCTCGTTCGTCGGTGTCTCGGCGCCGCAGTTCGTCGTCGGGCTCCTGCTGCTCTATGTGTTCGCCTACCTGCTCGGGTTGTTCCCGCTGAGCGGCTATGGCGGGCTCGAGCATCTGGTGCTGCCGGCGCTCACCCTCGGGCTCGCGGGCGGCGGGTTCTATTCGCGCATGACGCGGGCCAGCATGGTCGGCGTGCTCGGCCAGGACTACATCCGCACCGCGCGCGCCAAGGGCGTCGCCGAGACGGGCGTGGTGCTGCGCCACGGCCTGCGCAACGCGATCCTGCCGATTGTCGCCATGATCGGCATCGACATCGGCTTGTTCATGAGCGGCGCGGTGGTCGTCGAATCGGTGTTTGGCTGGCCGGGCATCGGCCAGCTCGCCTGGCAGGCGATCCAGCGCGTGGATATCCCGATCATGATGGGCGTGACGCTGACCGCCGCCACCGCGATCGTTCTCGGAAACGTGATCGCCGACCTGGCGACGGCGCTGATTGATCCGCGTATCCGCCTCAACTAGAGTCGCGGCAACGCATGGCACCGCTACGCATTCACAAGGGGAGGTTCGACACCATGACAACACGGACATTGCTGCGCGCTGCGCTGCTGGCCGGGGCGGCCCTGATCGGCGCGTTCGGAACGGACGTGCGCGCCGCCGGCTCGATGATCGTCACGTACCAGTCCGACGTCGCCACGCTCGACCCGGCGGTCGGCTACGACTGGCAGAACTGGTCGATGATCAAGAGCCTGTTCGACGGCCTGATCGACTACGCGCCCGGCACCACCGAGATTGTGCCCGACCTGGCCGAGAGCTACGAGATCTCCGCCGACGGCCTGACCTACACGTTCAAGCTGCGCCAGGGGGTCACTTTCCACAACGGCCGCGAAATGACGGCCGAGGACGTCAAGTACAGCCTGGAGCGCACGATCAACCCGGCGACCCAGAGCCCGGGCGCCAGCTACTACGACACCATCAAGGGCTACGAGGACGTCGCCTCGGGCGCCTCGACGACGCTGGCGGGCGTCACGGTGGTCGATCCCCACACGCTGACCATCGAGCTCAACCGGCCCGACGCGCCGTTCCTGCACAAGCTGGCGCTCAACTTCGCCTTCGTCGTCGCCAAGGAAGCGGTCGAGGAGCACGGCGCCGATTTCGGCAAGAACCCGGTGGGCACCGGCGCGTTCAAGCTGGCCGAATGGACGCTCGGCCAGCGTGTCGTATTCGCCAGGAACGCCGACTACTACATCGCCGACCGGCCGAAGCTCGACGAGGTCGTCTTCGAGATCGGCCAGGACCCCTCGGTCGCGCTGCTGCGGCTCGAGCGCGGCGAGGTCGACCTCTTGGGCGACGGCATCCCGCCGGCGCGCTTCGTCGACGTGATGGGCAACGCCGATCTGGCCAAGCAGGTGGTCCAGGGCGGCCAGCTCCACACCGGCTACGTCACGCTGAACACGCGCGTCGCGCCGCTCGACAACGTCGCGGTGCGCCAAGCGCTCAACCACGCGATCAACAAGGATCGCATCGTCCAGATCATCAACGGCCGCGCGGTGCCCGCGAACCAGGCCCTGCCGCCGGCGATGCCGGCCTACAACACGGCCGAGACCGGCTACGCCTACGACCCCGAGAAGGCCAAGGCGCTGCTGGCCGAGGCGGGCCTGGCGGACGGCTTCTCCACCGAGCTCTACGCCATGAACACTGATCCCAACCCGCGCATCGCCCAGGCGATCCAGCAGGATCTGGCCGCCATCGGGGTGACCGTCGAGATCAAGGCGCTCGATCCCTCCGTGGTGATCGAGGCCGGCGGCACCGAAGGCGCCGCGCCCATGATCTGGTCGGGCGGCATGGCGTGGATCGCCGACTTCCCCGATCCGTCCAACTTCTACTGGGCGATCCTGGGCTGCGGCGCGGCGGCGCCGGGCGGCTGGAACTGGTCGTGGTACTGCAACCAGGACGTTGACGCGCTCGCCGGCCAGGCCGACGCCATGACCGATCCGGCCCAGGCCCAGGCGCGGCTGGACGCATGGACCCGGGTGTTCTCCAAGGTGCTGGCGGATGCTCCCTGGATCCCGATCTTCAACGAGGAGCGGTTCACCATGCACTCGACGCGCATCGCGGGCGATTCGGACGCAATCTTCGTCGATCCGGTGCACATCCCGGTGCACTACGACGTGGTGTTCGCGACCGATGCCCAATAGCCCGCGCCACACCATCCACCGCCACCAGCACCATTTCGGCTGGGACAACCGCCTTCCCCCGGTGCTCACCGTGGCGCCGGGGGCGACGGTCGAGATCGACACCCAGGATTCCTCGGGCGGCCAGCTGACGCCGTCCTCGACGATCGCCGACATCGCCAAGCTCGACTTCGGCAAGGTCAACCCGACCTCGGGGCCGATCCTGGTGGACGGCGCCGAGCCGGGCGACGCGCTCAAGGTCGAGATCCTCGAGTTCGGCGCGTCCGGCTGGGGCTGGACCGCGTGCATCCCCGGCTTCGGCCTGCTGGCCGACCAGTTCCCCGATCCGGCGCTGCACATCTGGAGCTACGACCGCGCCTCGCTGTTGTCGGCGGCCTACGGCCCCGGCGGCAAGGTGCCGCTCAAGCCGTTCGCCGGCACCATCGGCCTGGCGCTCGCCGAGGCGGGCCTGCACAGCGTCGTGCCGCCGCGCCGCGTCGGCGGCAACATGGACATCCGCGACATGGCGGCGGGCACCACGCTCTACCTGCCGGTCGAGGTGAAGGGTGCCCTGTTCTCGATCGGCGACACCCACGCGGCCCAGGGCGATGGCGAGGTGTGCGGCACGGCGATCGAGAGCCAGATGAAGGTCGTGCTGCGCTTGGGGCTGGTCAAGAGCACCGGCCTGCGCTTCCCGCGCTTCGAGACCGAGGGGCCGGTCGCGCGCCACCTGGACGGCAAGGGCTACCACGCCACCACCGGCATCGGGCCCGACCTGATGGCCGCGTCGCGCGACGCGGTCAAGGGCATGATCGACCTCCTGGGCCGCGAACACGGGCTGGGCGCCGCCGATGCGTACATGCTGTGCAGCGTCGCGGGCGACCTGCGCATCAGCGAGATCGTCGACATCCCGAACTGGGTGGTGTCGTTCTACTTCCCCAAGATCGTCTTCGCATGACCCTGGCGGCGGGCGTGCCGCCGCCCCTGCTCGACATCGCGGGGCTGACGGTCAGCTTCGCCGGCGAGGCCGGGCGCGTGCCCGTGGTCGAGGACGTCGGTCTGACCATCGCCGAGGGGCGCACGGTCGGCCTGGTCGGCGAGTCCGGTTGCGGCAAGACCGTCACCGCCATGTCGATCCTGCGCCTGCTGCCCATGCCGCCGGCGCGCATCGAGGCCGGCGCCATCCGGCTCGACGGTCAGGACCTGCTGGCGCTCGACGCGCGCGCCTTGCGCGCCGTGCGGGGCAACCGGGTCGGCATGATCTTCCAGGAACCGATGACCAGCCTGAACCCGACCATGACGGTCGGCGCGCAGATCGCCGAGGTGCTGCGCCTGCACCGCGCCATGGGCCGGGCCGAGGCGCGCTCGGCGGTGGTCGAGGGTCTGCGCGCCGTGGGCGTCGGCGCGCCGGAACGCCGCGTCGACCAGTTCCCGCACCAGCTCTCGGGCGGCCTGCGCCAGCGTGTCATGATCGCCATGGCGCTCGCCTGCCGGCCGCGGTTGCTGATCGCCGACGAACCGACCACGGCGCTCGACGTCACGATCCAGGCGCAGATCCTCGACCTCCTGCGCGACGTGCAGCGCGCGCTCGGCATGGCGGTGCTGCTAATCACCCACGATCTCGGCGTGGTCGCGGCGGTGTGCGACGAGGTCGTCGTCATGTACGCCGGCCGCGTGGTCGAGCGCGCGCGCGCGGCCGACCTGTTCCGCCGGCCGCGCCACCCCTACACCCACGGCCTGCTCGCGTCCTCACCCCGGCGCGCGCCGCGCGGCCGGCCGCTGCCCGCGATCCCCGGCATGGTGCCGGCGCCCGGCCGGCGCGCCGCCGGCTGCGCCTTCGCCGAGCGTTGCGCGCGCGTCGCCGAACGTTGCCGGGTCGAACGCCCGCCGCTCATGGGCGACGGCCACGCCCACGCCTGCTGGAACCCGGTGCCATGACCACGCCGATCTTGGAGCTGGAGGGCATCGCGCGCACCTTCCGCGCGCGCGACGGACGCGGCGTGGTCAAGGCGGTCGACGGTGTGACGCTGACCGTCATGCCCGGCGAGACGCTGGGCGTGGTCGGCGAATCCGGCTGCGGCAAGTCCACGCTCGCGCGCCTCATGCTACGGCTGATCGAGCCGAGCGCGGGGCGGCTGCGCTTCGACGGGGTCGATCTGCTGGCGCTGGACGAACCGCGCCTGCGCGCGGCGCGCCGGCACATGCAGCTCGTCTTCCAGGACCCCTACGCCTCGCTCGATCCGCGCATGACCATCGGCGCCATCGTGGCCGAGCCCCTGGCCATCCACCGGATCGGCGACGCGGCATCGCGGCGGGCGCGCGTCGCGGCGCTGCTCGGCCTCGTCGGGCTGGACGCGGACGCGGCGCGCCGCTACCCGCACGAATTCTCCGGCGGCCAGCGCCAGCGCATCGGCATCGCCCGCGCCATCGCGCTGGAACCGCGCCTCGTGGTGGCCGATGAACCGGTCTCCGCCCTCGACGTCTCGGTGCAGTCGCAGATCCTCAACCTGCTGGTCGAGCTGAAGGCGCGCCTCGGCCTGTCCTACGTGTTCATCTCCCACGACCTGGCCGTGGTCGAGTACATGAGCGACCGCGTCGCCGTGATGTACCTGGGGCGCGTCGTGGAGTTGGCCGACGCCGAGGCGCTGTTCCGCGCGCCGGCGCACCCCTACACCGAGGGACTGCTGGCCGCGATCCCCGACCCGGACCCGGAGCGCGTGCGTGCCCGCCCCCCTATCGGCGGCGATATCCCGAACCCCGAGCGTCCACCGCCGGGCTGTCCGTTCCATCCGCGCTGCCCCCGCGCGGTCGAGCGCTGCCGTGGCGAGGTTCCCGCCCTGCGGCCCGTGGGGGCAACGCCGAGCCATTGGGCCGCGTGCCATCTCGCGTGATGGCGCGTAGACTGGTCGCCGAAGTCGGTATCGAGTCCCCACGATCGGAGACGCGCGTATGAGCCGGGCGTTCGTGCGCGAAGACGACGTCGGTCAGGACAGCCTGCCGCCTGCCCGCGCGCGTAGCGCGAACCCGAACTACATCACGCGCGCTGGCCTGGATCGGTTGCGCGAGCGCTACGAGAAAGCCTTGGCGCAGCGCAAAAAAATGGGCGACGCGGCCGGCGATGACGCGCCGCGCCGCGCCGATCGCGATCTTGCCTGGCTGCGCGACGGCATCGCCTCGGCCGTGGTCGTGGGGCCCGAGGCGGCGTCCGAGCGCGTCGGCTTCGGCGCGACCGTGACTATCGAGGACGAGGACGGACAACGCCGTACGCTGACGCTGGTCGGCGAGGACGAGGCCGATCCTGGTGCCCGGAGGTACAATTGGGCTAGCCCGTTGGGCCGCGCGCTGCTCGGAGCGGCCGTCGGCGACGCGGTTTCGTGGCGCGCGCCGGGCGGCGAACGCGAGGTCGTCGTGATTGGACTGAGCTACGAGGCCCTCACCTAACCTGGCCTTAACACTCACCCCCTAAGGTGGGTGGCTCCGATGGACGGACAGGGCCGCCCATGACCACGACTTCGAACTACGCCGGACCCGACGCGGTCGCGGCGAAGGCGATGGCGCTCTTGCGCGATCGGTCGATCGCGCCGACGCCCGCCAACTACACGGTGTGGTACGAGTACGTCCTCGGCGCCAACGTGGAGCTCAAGTCGCTGGGCGATCGCCTGCTGGCGCAGACGGCGCCCATCACACCTGAGATCAGCGACTGGATGTACGTGACCTTCGCGCCCGAACAGGTCGAACGTCGTTCGCTCATGAACGCCACCGACACGGTGACGACATTGGTCGCCGAGGTCGTGGCGCAACTGACCCAGGCCGGCAGCAGCGCCAAAACCTATGGCGTGGCACTCGGCGCGTACGCCGCGATGCTCGACGGTCCCGATGCGAAGCCGGGAACGGCCCAGGCGCTCAAGACCCTGCTCGCCGCGACGCGCAAGATGCACGCCGACAACGCGAAGCTCGAGCAGGAACTCGCGTAATCGTCGCAGCAGATCACCCAACTGCAGGGCACGCTGGAGGACGTGCGGCGCGACGCCACGACCGACAAGCTGACCGGGCTGCCCAACCGTCGCGCCTTCGACCAGGTGTTCGACGAGGCCGCGAGCCAGGCGGCGACGCGTCGCGCGCCTCTGTCTCTCCTGATGATCGACGTCGACCACTTCAAGAAGTTCAACGACACCTACGGTCATCAGACCGGCGATGCCGTGCTCAAGCTGGTCGCCCGCACCCTGACCGATACCGTGAAGGGCCGCGATCACCCGGCCCGCTTCGGCGGCGAGGAGTTCGCGATCGTCCTGCCGGAAACCACGGCGATGCAGGCGCGCACGGTCGCCGAGCAGGTGCGCCAGGCCATGGCCTCGCGCCGGATCGTGCGGCGCAACTCGGGTGTCGACTACGGTCAGGTGACCGTGTCGGTGGGTGTGGCGGCGCTGCACCCGGGCGATGACTGCGCTGCGCTCATCGCGCGGGCGGACACGGCGCTCTATACCGCCAAGCGAACCTGGCGAAACCGCGTGGTCGTCGAAGGCCAGGAACCGCGCCCGACGAACGGCGTCGAGGCACGCCTCGCCGCCGCCGGCGCGGTGCTCTGATCAGGCTCGGTCCGGGTCCGACCCTTCGGTCGGTTCGGGCGGCGGCACGCCCTCGACGCCCGTCGCGATACCGTAGCGGCGCAGTCGCCACGCCACGTAGCGCTCCAGGATCGCGCGATCGGCCGCGTCCGGGGTCGTCGCGTCGATGTCCGTCGCCGCGTCCATCAGGGCGATCCGGTCGATTACCTCGGTCAGGCGCAGCAACAGGGCGACGCCGTTGTCGCGGCCCTGGAACAGCGTCTCGTCGTCGGCCGCCAGGCACTGTTCCAGGCGGGCGCGCATCCGTTCGGCCAGGTCGGCGAGCGATGCCGCGCGGGTCGCGCGGCCCACTTGCGCGCCGGGCGCGGCCGCGAGGCGGCGGAAGCCGCGCGCCGGGCTTTGGCCCTGGCGCCCGGTGATGGGCGCGCGCTGCACCTGTTGGGCCTGGCGGGGAAGGCCGAGGGCGACTTGGCCGGCGCGATCGCCAGCCTGGAGGCGGCGGTCGCCGCCATGCCGACCTACGTCGAGGCCTGGTTCAACCTGGGTAACGCCCACATGGCCGGCGGGCAGCCGGCGCGGGCGGCCACTTGCTACCGGCGCGTGCTCGCGCTGCGCCCCGATCGCGAACTCACACGGCTCAACCTGGGCAACGCCCTGCGCGAAGCGGGCGACGAGTCGGGCACCGAGGCAGCGTACCGCGACGCCATGGCGCGCGCGCCCAAGGTTTCGGGGCCGCCGTTCAACCTGGCGAACCTGCTGCAGGAACTGGGCCGGCTCGACGAAGCGGCCGGCGCTCGATCACGGCCGCCGCGCTGGCGCCCGATGCCGCGATCCTGGCGAACCTAGCCTCGGCGCTGCTCAAGGCGGGCGAGGCCACGGCGGCGCTCGAGGCGCTCGCGCTCGCCGATCCCGATCGCTTCACGTTCCCGGTCGAGCCGCCCTTGCCATCCGGCTTCGCCGACCGCGCGGCGTTCCACCCGGCGCTGGTGGCCGAGGTGCGCGCCCACCGCACCCTGACCGAGACGTGGGACCACAAGCGCCGGGCCGCGCGCGGCGGTTGGCTCGCGACCGATCTGTTCGTCGATGCGACGCCGGCGCTCGCCGCGTTCGAGGCGATGATCCGGCGCGCCATCGACACGTTGCCGCTGGCGGAGGATCCCGCCCACCCGTTTCTCGGCGCGCGGCCGCGCGCGTACACACTCGATGCCTGGTGCAACATCCTGGTCGCCGAGGGCCACCAGGCGGAGCACATCCACAACCTGGGCTGGCTCAGCGGTGTCTACTACGTCTCCCTGCCGCCGGGGCTCGGCGAGGCCGGCGAGGCCGGCTGGCTCGAGTTCGGTCGGCCCGGCTACGGCCTGCCCGAGACGCCGGCCATGGCGATCCACCGGGTCCGCCCGCGCGAGGGCCTCGTGGTGCTGTTCCCGTCATACCTGTGGCACGGCACGATCCCGTTCGCCGGCGCGGGCCAGCGCATCTCGATCGCCTTCGACGTGCACCCGAAGGGGTGATCTCAGACGCCGAAGGCGCCGATGACGAGGCCTTGCACGACCAGCACACCAAGCCAATGGCCGGCGTCGATGAACCACAGCGCGCGCCGCGAGCCCTGGAACGCGTAGTTCACCGCCATGGTCGTGACCACGAAGCCGCCCCACAGGAACATGCCCGTGATCACGCCGCCGCGCACCGTCATGTGCGCGAGGCCCAGATGGCCGAGCACGCCGGCCAGCAGGTACGCCATCATGAACTGGGCGACGAGTGCGATCAGCATGGGCACCACCGGCATCGTCTTGCCTGCGCCCTTGATCTCCGCCTCGGTCTTGCCGAGCGCGGCCGTCCAGCGCTTACCCAGCACCATGTAGTAGACCGAGCCGAAGGCGAAGCCGGCGATCGCGGCCACGATCACCGCGATGTAGTTGATTCCGACGAACTGCATGAGGCTCCCCTCGTTGCCCTTATCACGACGTCACCGTCGTCGGGCTGAGCCCGGCGGGGACGAAGCGGAGCAGCGCGCGGGTCAGCGGGTCGGCCGTCAGCCCCTCGTGGTCCAGCCGGTCCTTGCGTATGACCGCGCGGCGCACGATGGCGCTGCCCACGGCGCGCACCGGTTCGCCCGGGAACGCCGCGCGCGGGTGGCGCACCAGGCCGCACGTCGCCCATTCATCCCGCGCGCCGAGCGCCAGCGACGCCAGGATGCGTCCGCCGAGCTTGGTCGGGCCGACGCCGTTGCCCGAGAAGCCGACGCCGAAGAACACGTTGTCGGTGCCGGCGAGCGGCCCGAACGCGGGCACGCCGTCGAACCCCCGGTCGATCGGCCCCGACCAGGAGTGCGTGGGCGCCACGTCGGCGAGCCTGGGAATCGCCTGGGCGAACTCGCGCCGGATCAGGTCGAGCCGGGGCGCCGTCGTCTCGTAGGCCGCGCCGACATGGGCGCCGAAGGCCAGCGCGCCGCTGCCCTTGCCGAACTCGACCCGGCCGTCGGCCGTGGTGCGCGCGTTGCCCACCATGGTGCGCGAATCCGTCACGGCCGGGCCGCCGGCCCAGCCCATGGCGGCCAGCTGGTCGGGGATCGGCTCGGTGATCGCCGCCTCGGCGGCGACGACGATGAAGGTCGGCCGCAGCTCGCGGAAGCCGGCGAGCCAGGCGTTCATGGCCAGCACGACCCTGTCGGCCTCGAGCCGGCCGCCCGCCGTGACCAGCGCCGGGCGGCGGCCGCGCTCCAGCCGTTCGAGCGCCGAGTTCTCGTAGATGCGCACGCCCTTGGCGAGCGCAACGCGGCGCAGGCCCCGCGCGAGCTTGGCCGGGTGCACCGTGGCGCACGTGGGTTCCAGCACGCCGCCGCCGGGAAAGCCGTCCAGCCCCCAGCGCGTACGGATGTCGTGGCCGGTCAGCACTTCGAACGGCGTGACCTGCGAGCGCGCCAGTGCCTCGATCACGCCGTCCCAGGCGCCGGCCTGGGCGGCGCACGTGGCGCCCCACAGCCAGCCGTCGGGGCGGACTTCGGCGTCGATGCCGTGCTCGACGCAGAACGCGGCGATCTCGGCGGGGACGGCGGCGGCGGCGCGGCCGATGCGCAGCGCGCGGTCGGCGCCGGCCAGCGCCACCAGGGTCGGGAACTTGGCCCACAGGTTCAGCACGTAGCCGGCGTTGCGCCCCGATGCACCGCCGCCGCAGATGTCGCGCTCGATGATGGCGAGGTCGAGCGCGGGCTCGCGCGCCTTCAGTTCCAGCGCGGTCCACAGGCCCAGATAGCCGCCGCCGGCGATCGCCACGTCGGCCTTCGCCGTGCCGGTCAGGGCCGGGGCGACGTCGGTGTCGTCGGCCAGGATCTGGCGCAGCCAGTGGCTGCGGTGGCGCCCGGTCATCGGCCGCCGCTGACGTCGTAGATGAAGCCCGAGACGTAGGACGCCTCGGCCGAGCAGAGCCAGCAGGTCATGGCCGCGATCTCCTCGGGCTGGCCGATGCGGCCCATGGGCACGTTGCGCTTGGCCAGCTCTTTGACCTGCTCCAGACCCAGGTTGGTGTCGAAGATCTCGGTCTGGATCAGGCCGGGGCGCACGCACGCCACACGGATGCCCTCGCGCGCGACCTCGTTGGACAGCGCGTGGGTGAAGGCGTCGACCGCGCCCTTGGACGCGGTGTAGACGCAGTCCTTGGGCAGGCCGCCTGTGCGCGCGGAGATCGAGCCAATGTGCACGATCGCGCCGCCCTTGCCGCCGCGCGCCGTCGACATGCGGCGCACCGCCTCGCGCGAGCACAGCATCAGGCCGACGACGTTGACGCCGAGCACGCGCTCAATGCCGGGGCGTTCGATGTCGCCGACCAGGCACTCGTAGTCGACGCCCGCGTTGTTGACCAGCGCGTCCACCGGCCCGAGTTCGGCGTCGACCCGCTGGAACATGGCCACGACGTCCGTCTCGCTGGCCACGTCGCCCCTGACCGCGATGGCGCGCCGCCCCGTGGCGCGGATGGCGGTGGCCACCGCCTCGGCCTTGTCCTTGGCGCGGCTGTAGTTCACCGCCACGTCCCAGCCCTTGGCTCCGGCCATGCGCGCGATCGCCGCGCCGATGCCGCGCCCCGCGCCCGTCACGATCATCACGCCCATGATGTTCCCCGCGTCGCAATTCGGGCACGAGCGTGCCCGATCCGCCTCGCGACGACTATCGCGGCTTCAACCCGGCCTGTCACCCCCGCGCGCCGCGCGCGGCGAACCGGGGGTCCAGGGGCCACCAACGGGCCCCACGGCCCTGGATGCCCGGTTCCGCCCTTCGCGACGCGGGCCCTTCGACGCACTCAGGGTCCGCTCCTCAGGACGGCCCGGGCATGACACGCGAGAGATCGGAGAGAGGTTCGCCCTGCACGCCGGATCGCGCGCCAGGAACGACGTGGAGCAGTGGATGCCGCCGCCGCCCCGGTACATGGCCTCGTAGGGCAGGGGCACCACCTCGACGCCCGCCTTGTCGAGCCGGTCGAGCGTGCGCGGGCTGGTCTCGCTCAGGATCACGCGCCCTGGACGCACGGCCAGGCCGTTGACCGTGAACGGTTGGTCCTCGGGGTCGACCTCGATGGTGCGGATGCCGCGCGCCTTCAGCGCCTCGAGGAACGTGAACGGCAGCAGGGTGGGGTTGATCAGCGCCAGGTCGCGGCCAACCATCAGGAACAGGCCGTCGATGTGCAGCCGGTAGCCGGTCAGGTGCACGCGCAGCAACTTGACGCCCTGGACGCGCAGCACCCCCTCGACCTGGCGCGCGCCTTCCTCGTTGACCCGCGCCGAAAGGCCGATCACCGCCGTCGTCCCATCGATTCAGGCGAAGCTGCCGCCCTCGACGATGCCGGTGCCGTGGATGGTGCGCAGGATCGGCACGCTGAGGCGCGCCAGCGCGCGGCTGGCCGCCAGCTCCTCGCCGCGGCGCACGCGCGAGCCCATGCGGCAGACGATGGCGCCGCCGTCCACCGCGATCGCCACGTCGCGCGTGTAGCACGCCTTCATGCAGCCGGCCGGAACGTCACCGACCTCCTCGACGCGCACCTGCTCAGCGCGCAGCGTCTCGACCAGGCGGTCGTGCGTCGCTTGCATGGCCGGCAGGTCGGGTGGCGTGGGACCGCGCCAGTACCAGCCCTTGTCCGGGCCGCCGAACGCGCCGATGCCGGGCATCACCCTGGCCGGATCGACCACGTTCCCCTCGGGTCCCGGCCGGTGCACCAGGACTGCGCGCAGGCGGCCCACGTCGGTGAGGCAGCCCCAGCGCCCGCCTCACGTCGCCTCCTGCTCGGCCGGGTGCTCGAACGGCGGTTCGGGCACCGAGGCGAAGATCTTGATGAGCTTTTTGTAGCGGTACTCTTCCTCGGAGATCAGCGGCATGGAACCTCCTACAGCGTCGCGCCGACCTGCCAGGGCACGAACTCGGCGTCGCCGATGCCCAGGGCCTCGCTCTTGCTGCGCTCGCCCGAGGCGACGGCCAGGACGCGCTCGAAGATGCGCCGGCCCATGGCGGCGACCGACACGCCGTCGTCGATCACGGCGCCACAGTTGATGTCCATGTCCTCGGTCATGCGCCGGTAGACGTCGGAGTTGGTCGCCAGCTTCAGGCTGGGCACCGGCTTGCAGCCGAACACCGAGCCGCGCCCGGTGGTGAAGCACACCACGGTGGCGCCGGACGCCACCTGGCCGGTCACCGAGCACGGGTCGTAGCCCGGGCTGTCCATGAACACGAAGCCCTTGGTGGTGATCGGCTCGGCATAGTGGAACACGCCCATCAGATTGGTGGTGCCGCCCTTGGCGGCGGCGCCCAGCGACTTCTCGAGGATCGTGGTCAGGCCGCCCGCCTTGTTGCCGGGCGAGGGGTTGCCGTTTAGTCGCGCGCCGCGCGCCGCCGTATAGCCCTGCCACCAGCGCACGCGCTCGACCAGCGCCTCGCCGATCGCGCGGGTAACGGCGCGGCGCGTCAGCAGGTGCTCGGCGCCGTAGATCTCGGGCGTTTCCGAGAGGATCGCCGTGCCGCCGTGGGCGACCAGCAGGTCGGCGGCGGCGCCGAGCGAGGGGTTGGCCGAGATGCCCGAGAACCCATCCGAGCCGCCGCACTGCAACGCCAGCGTCAGATGCGACGCAGACTCGGTCGTGCGCGTTACATCGTTGGCCATCGGCAGCATGGCGCGCACGCGCGCGGCACCCTCGGCCACGGTGGCGCGCGTGCCGCCGGTCTCCTGGATGTTCATGGTGCGCAGGCGGTCGCCCTCGCGCAGGTCCTCGGCCACCACCAGGCCGCCGAGCTGGTTGACCTCGCAGCCGAGCCCGACGATCAGGGCGGCGGCGACGTTGGGGTGGCGGGCGTAGCCGGCGATGGCGCGCCGGATCATGGGCACGTCGTCGGTCTGGTGGTCGGCGCCGCAGCCGGCACCGTGGGTCAGCGCGATGACACCGTCGACGTTGGGAAAGCCGGCCAGCGCGTCGCCGCGGAACTGCTCGGCGATCATGCGCGCGACCGAGGCCGAGCAGTTGACCGTAGTCAGCACCGCCACGTAGTTGCGCGTGCCGACGCGGCCGTCGGCGCGGCGGATGCCCTGGAACGTGGCGCGCTCCGCCTCGGGCACCGGCGCGGGCGCGCGCAGGTCGCTGCCGAAGGCGTAGTCGCGTTCCACGTCGCGCATGGCGCAGTTGTGGGTGTGCACGTGCTCGCCGGCGGCGATGGGTTGGGTCGCGAAGCCGATGATCTGGCTGTACTTGATGATCGGCGCCTCGGCCGCGATGGCGACCAGCGCGACCTTGTGGCCCTTGGCGATGACTTGGCGCGCGACGACGCCCTCGCCCGCCGGCGCGCCGGGGATCAGGTCGGCGACGGCGACCGCCACATTGTCCGCCGGGTGCAGGCGCAGGGTCAGTCGTGGCGGCGTCATGGCACGGATCCCGGGGACGTGTTGCACGTCATGCGAAACTCGATGTCACCCCCGGGCGCCCTGTACACGGCAAACCGGGGGTCCAAGGGCGCGGGCAGTATACGTGACGCCTCGCCCCGTCGCATAGGCGCGCGCGTAGTCCCAGAGGGTCCAGGCGCCGATGGCGATGAAGCCGATGCCGGCGATCAGCTTCAGCGGGATCATGGACAGGGTGCGCTTCGCCAGCGTGCCGAGCAGCACGGCGATCGTGGTCGAGGCGACGAGCGCGCCGGACGCCGCCGCGAACACCACCCAGGGCGAGGTCTGCCGGTCGGACGCGAACAGCAGCGTGGCGAGCTGGGTCTTGTCGCCCAACTCGGCCAGGAACACGGTGACGAAGATCACAAGCGCGTGGGACATGGCGGATCACCGGGCTCGGTTCAGGCGCGGAAGCGGTCGGTGGCCTCGATCAGGTGGTGCAGGATGCCCGGCTCGGAATAGGCGTGACCGGCGTCCGCCACCATGTGGAAGTCGGCCTCGGGCCAGGCCTTGCGCAGGTCCCACGCGCTCAGCGGTGGGGTCGCCATGTCGTAGCGGCCCTGCACGATGACGCCGGGAATAGCGCGCAGTTTGTGGGCGTTGGTCAGCAGCCAGCCGTCGGTCTCGAAGAAGCCGCGGTTGTGGAAGTAGTGGTTCTCAATGCGCGCGAAGGCGAGCGCGAAGTCGTCGCTGACGAAGCGGGACGCGCGCTCGGCGTTCGGCAGCAGCGAGATGGTCGAGCCCTCCCACAGACTCCACGCCTTGGCGGCGGCGAGTTGCACCGCCCGGTCCGCGCCGGTCAGGCGGCGGTTGTACGCGGCCACCAGGTCGCCGCGTTCGGCCACCGGGATGAGCGCCAGGAAGCCCTCCCACAGGTCGGGGAACAGCCACGATGCACCCTCCTGGTAGTACCAGAGGATCTCGGCGCGCCGCAGAAGGAAGATGCCGCGCAGCACCAGGCCGATGCAGCGTTCCGGGTGCATCTCGGCGTAGGCCAGGCTGAGCGTGGAGCCCCACGAGCCGCCGAACACCAGCCAGCGGTCGATGGCTAGGTGGGCCCGGATAGCCTCCATGTCGGCGACCAGGTGCCAGGTGGTGTTGTCGTCGAGCGAGGCGTGCGGCGTCGACTTGCCGCAACCGCGCTGGTCGAACATGACGATGCGGTAGGCCGCGGGATCGAACTGGCGGCGGTACGCCGGGTCGGTGCCGCCGCCCGGGCCGCCGTGCACGAAGATCACCGGCTTGCCCTTCGGGTTCCCCGACTGCTCGACATAGACGGCGTGGCCGCCGCCCGCCTGAAGCATGGTCGTCGCGAAGGGTTCGATCGGCGGGTAGAGCGTGCGCAGGGTCATGATGTCGCTTCCTGGTTGCGCGGATTGGCGTGACGTAAACGGCGGCCCTGGCCTACGGTCTCAATCAGGCCGGCGCCGACGATCAGCGCGCCGCCGACGAGCTCGCGCCAGCCGAGCGTCTCGTCGGCGAAGGCGGCGGCGGTCAGCGCGGCGACCAACAGTTCGATCTGGAACAGCACGTTGACGGCCCCCGGGTCGAGCCGGCTGTTGCCCCAAATCTCGAGCCACGTGGCGGGCAGCAGCACGAGCATGGCGAAGGACAGCAGCAGGGGCGCCAGGGCGGCCAGCGTTGCGCCGTCCGGCGCCGCGCCGACCGGAAAGATTAGCGCGATGGCCAGCGCGCCGGCGGCGCAGCCGGCGAAGGTCGCCGCGGTCTTGGGCGCGTCGCCCAGGTGCTCGGCGCGGCGCACCACGACGGTCGCAATGGCGAACAACACGCCGGCAGTCAGGGCCAAGGCATCCCCCACGGTGCGCGGGATCGGGATGTCGGTATCCACGCCCAGCACGATCGCGGCGCCGGCCAGGCCGAGCGGGATCGCCACCAGGCGCTCGGCCGTCAAGGGCTGGCCCAGCACGAAGCGCGTGATCAGCGTCGCCCACACCGGGCACAGGAAGAACAGCAGCATGGCGCGCACGACCTCGCCGACCAGGATCGCGTGGTTCCACGCCGCCAAGCTGGTGCCGCTGAACAGGGCGATCAGCGCCAAGTCGCGCCAGCCCCCGGCATGGACGGCGAGACGCCGAACCAGCGGCAGTCCGAGCAGGACGAGGGCGACCGTGTAGACTGCGACCGTCGCCCAACTGCCCGCCAGCCCGCGCGTCTCGAGCGCGCGCAGCGGCATCCACCACGCGCCCCACAGGGCGGCCGAGGCGACGATGGCGCCGGCGGGAAGCAGCGGCCGCGACGCGGTGGAGGTCAACGCCACGACGCCAGACCACGACGCGGCCCCACCCCCACCCCTCCCGCCCCCATCGAGGGAGAGGGAGATGCACGGCCGGCGACCGCGCCCCTCCCCCCTTGCGGGGGAGGGTAGGGAGGGGGGGGTATCGGCACGGTACGCGATCGTGTCAGAACGCGACCTGGTCGCCGCCCTTGAGGTCGAGCATGGCGCGCGCTTCCCCAGGCGTCGCGACCTCGAGGCTCAGGTTCTCGAGGATCGCGCGGATGCGCGCGACCTGGGCCGCGTTCGAGGGTGCCAGCTGGCCCTTGCCGAGGTAGATCGAATCCTCCAGCCCGACGCGCACGTTGCCCCCCATGATTGCGGACATGGTCACGAACGGGAGCTGGTGCCGCCCCGCCGCCAGCACCGACCAGTAGTACTGGTCGCCGAACAGCTTGTCGGCGATGCGTTTCATGTGGGTGACGTTCTCGGTGTCGGCGCCGATGCCGCCTAGGATGCCGAAGATGGTCTGCACGAACAGCGGCGGGCGCACGATCTTGCGGTCGAGGAAGTGCGCTAGGTTGTAAAGGTGCCCGACATCGTAGCACTCGAACTCGAAGCGTGTGCCGCAGCCCTCGCCCAGCCGCTTCATCATGGTCTCGATCGACTTGAACGTGTTCGAGAAGACGAAGTCGCGGCTGGCTTCCAGGTGCTTGGGCTCCCAGTCGTGCTTGAACGTCTTGTAGCGGTCGAGCATGGGGTAGAGCCCGAAGTTAATCGAGCCCATGTTGCACGTGGCCATCTCGGGCTTGGCGTGCAGCGCGCCTGCCATGCGCTCCTCGACCGTCATGCCGTGGCCACCGCCGGTGGTGATGTTCAGCACCGCGTCGGACGCCTGCTTGATGCGCGGCAGGAACTGCATGAACACGTCGGGGCTGGGGGTCGGGCGGCCGTTCTCGGGATCGCGGGCGTGCAGGTGGATGATCGCGGCGCCGGCCTCGGCCGCCTCGATCGAGGCGCGCGCGATCTCGTCGGGCGTGATCGGCAGGTGCGGCGTCATGGTCGGCGTGTGGATTGAGCCGGTGACGGCGCACGTGATGATGACCTTGTCGCGCTTGGCGGCCATGGACCCCCCCCTGAGCGAAGCAGGCTACCCTGGCACCACCGGGCCGTGCGATCAAGGCAGCGGCATCAAGGGCTGACGGGACACGCATGGCCATCGACCACCGCCGCATCGAATCGCTGATCGAGACGGAATTGCGCGCCTTCGCCGCGGCCCGGTCGCGCAGCCGCGCGCTGTTCGAGGCCGCGAGGGCGCACGTCCACGGCGGCGTGCCGTTGCACTGGATGCGCCAGTAGGCCGGGCCGTTCCCGATCTACGCCGTCGCGGCCGAAGGTGCGCGCGTCACCGACGCCGACGGCCACGCGTACGCGGACTTCTGCCTGGGCGACACCGGTGCCCTGTTCCGCCACGTGCCAACCGCCGTGGTCGAACGGCTGGCCGCGCAGGCCCCGCGCGGGCTGACCACGATGCTGCCGACCGAGGACGCGGCGGCGGCCCCGCGCGGCCTGGCCGAGCGGTGCGGCCTGCCGCTGTGGCAGTTCTGCCTGACCGCGACGGACGCCAACCGCTTCGCCATCAAGCTCGCGCGCGCCGCCACCGGGCGCCGCCACATCGTCGTGTGCGACGGCTGCTACCACGGCAGTTTGGACGAGACCCTGATCGACTACGCGCCCGGCACCACCGTGCCCGCAGCCGACGCCATCGGCATGGGCCAGGACCCGTCCCTGATCACGCGCGCGGTGCCGTTCAACGACCTCGCCGCGGTCGAGGCCGCCTTGGCGCCCGGCGACGTGGCGTGCGTGCTGGCCGAACCGGCCCTGACCAACTTCGGCATGGTGCTGCCGCGTCCGGGCTTCCACGACGGCGTGCGCCGCCTGACCCGCGCCGCCGGCACGCTGCTGGTGATCGACGAGACCCACACGATCTGAGCCGGCCAAGGCGCCAGGACGCGCGCCTACGGCCTGGGCCCGGACATCGTCACGCTGGGCAAGACCGTGGCCGGCGGCGTGGCCGGCGCCGTCGATGGTTTCACGACCGAAGTGGCCGCGCGGCTCGACGCCTGGAGCGCCGGAGTCGAAGGCTTCGTCGCCGGCATCGGCGGCACGCTGGCGGGCGCGGCGCTCGGCCTGGCCGCCATGCGCGCGGCGCTCGACCACGTGCTGACCGACGCGGCCTACGCCCGCATGGACGCCCAGGCGCGCCGCTTGGCCGAAGGCTGGGAAGGCGTGATCGCCGCGCGCGCCGGCCAACGCGGCCGAGGCGCGCGCCCATCACGACGGCACGCTCGACCGCGCGCTGCGCCTGTGGTTCCTCAACCGCGGCCTGCTGCTGACGATCTTCTACAACGTGGCGCTCGGCGCGTGACCGGGTAGATTTGGCCGAACCGACAGAGGAGGGGATCCATGGGCGAGGCGGTCAGGGTCGTGCGCGACGGCGGCGTGCTCGAGATCACGTTGGACCGGCCGCCGGCCAACGCCATCGACGGGGCGACCAGCCGGGCGCTGGGCGACGCGTTCGAGCGGCTGCACACGGACTGCGGCTTGCGCGTGGCGATCGTCACGGGCGGCGGCGAGCGGTTCTTCTCGGCCGGCTGGGACCTGAAGGCCGCGGCCTCGGACGACGCCGGCGCCACAGACTACGGGCCGCACGGTTTCGCCGGCCTGCCCGACTACCACGAGCTGGACAAGCCGGTGATCGCTGCGGTCAACGGCTACGCCGCCGGCGGCGGCTTCGAGCTGGCGCTGGCCGCCGACCTGATCGTCGCCGCCGAGCACGCCCAGTTCTTCCTGCCCGAGGCGCAGGTCGGCATCCTGCCCGACGGCGGCGGCATCAACCGCCTGCCGCGCCGCGTACCCTACAACCTGGCGGTCGAGATGATGATGACCGGTCGCCGGCTGTCGGCGGCCGAGGGGCTCGCGTTGGGCCTGCTCGCGGCGGTGGTACCGGCGGCGGAGCTGATGGCCAAGGCGCGCGAGCGCGCCCAGGCGATCTGCGCCTCGGCGCCGCTGTCGGTCAAGGCGATCAAGCAGATCCTCAAGCGAATCGAGCCGCTGAGCGTCGACGACAGCATCCGCCTGATGCGCGAGAAGCGCGCCGAACTCCCGGCCTACGCGGCCATGTGGGACTCGGAGGACGCTAGGGAAGGCCCACGCGCCTTCGCCGAGAAGCGCAAGCCGGTGTGGAAGGGGCGGTAGGTTCACGGGCATCGCCTGGGGGGAACGATCATGACGCTCGCGGTCATCGGGTCCGGCTTCGGCCGCACGGGGACGCTCTCGCTCAAGAACGCGCTGGAGCGGCTCGACTTCGGGCCGCGCCATCACATGGAGGAGGTGTTCTGCGACCCCGACCAGGTGCCGCACTGGCAGGCGGCCGCGGCCGGCGAGGCCGTGGATTGGAACCGGGTGTTCGCAGGCTATCGCGCGCAGGTCGACTGGCCGGGCGCCCACGTCTGGCGCGAACTGGCCGCCGCGTTCCCCGACGCCAAGGTCGTGCACAACGTGCGCCTTGAGGAGTCCTGGTGGAAGAGCTTCTCCGCGACCATCGCGTTGTTCTTGACCCGCTATCCCGGCATGGACCTGCCGCCGCACATCCGCGCCATGTCGGACGCGGCGGCCGCGATCATCGCCCGCCAGACGTGCGACGGCCTGTATGCCGAGCGCGATGCGGCGCTGGCCGCGTACCGCAAGCGCACCGAGGACGTGCGCGCCGCCATCCCGCGCGAGCGGCTGCTGGTGTTCGACGTGGCCGAGGGCTGGGAGCCGCTGTGTCGCTTCCTAGGCGTGCCTGTGCCGGCCGAGCCGTTCCCGCACCACAACACTACGGTGCAGTTCTGGGAGCACTTCGGCGCGGAGCGCACGTAGTCGAGGGAATGCCGGAACGGGTCACCCGCGACCTTCGATGCGCGCGCCGAAGTCAACGAATGGGTAACCAACAAGGGACTGGGTCAGTCGCGCGCCTCCGAGCACAGAGCCGCGATGCGCGCCAAGTATCGCTAGTCAAGACGTGAGCGAAGGGGCACACTGGTCGCCACAGGCACAGTTGAGACGGCGATCCCGGCGGGCGGCCGCGATCTCCGCGCCAAGCAGGCGAGGCGACCCCGGGCGCGGGGTACTGGGCGGTCCCCCCGGTCTAAGCCAGAGGAGGTGACCATGCTCGTCGAGTCCATTCTGAAGACCAAGGGCAGTGACGTGGCGACCATCGCGCCCGAGGAGACCGTGCAGGCGGTGGCGGCCGTGCTGGCGCGGCGGCGCATCGGCGCGCTCGTCGTCATCGACGCGCGCGGCGAGATCGCCGGCATGTTGTCGGAGCGCGACATCGTCGCCGCCGTCGCGGCGCACGGCGGTCGAGCCATGGAGCGGCGCGTCGAGGAGTTCATGACGCGCAAGGTCAAGGCGTGTGCGCGCGACGACACCATCAGCCACGTCATGGCCATCATGACCGCCCATCGCGTGCGGCACCTGCCGGTGCTGGCACAGGGGCGGCTGGTCGGCATCGTCTCGATCGGCGACGTGGTCAAGAGCCGCATCGAGGAGACCGAGCACGAGGCCCAGTCGCTGCGCGAGTACGTGTTGGCCGGGCACTGAGCCGCCTCGTTCCTGTATTCAATCGGCAGGGCCGCCCGGTGTAGAGTCCGCTTCCCCGGCAACGATGGAGGCGGCCATGGCGGGCGTGACGACGGCGGAGACGGCAGCGGCGTTGCCGCAAGGCTGGGGCGTGGACAACGCCTACATGCCGCTGCGCGACGTGCTGCTGGCCAAGCCCGACAACTTCAAGTGGCTGCCGATGAACTCCATCTCGCGGCACACCTTCGCGAACATGGAGAAGATGGGCCTGCACTTCGACAAGCAGAAGGCCATGAGCCAGCACCGCCAGATGGTCGACATCTACGAGCGGCGTGGCATCTGCACCCACTTCATCGAGGTCGATGAGGGCCTGCACTACTCGATCTTCGCGCGCGACTCCTCGTTCATGACGCCGTGGGGCGCGGTGATCGCGTCGATCCAGACGCCGGCGCGCCAGCGCGATTTCGGCGTCGCCGCGCGCTTCTATCTGAAGGCGGGCATCCCCATCTGGAACTGGGTCAGCGCCGGGTTCTTCGAAGGCGGCGACTTCGTCATCGTGCGCCCAAGTGTCGTCATGCTCGGCTACGCCGGCGACCGTTCCACCATGGAGGGCGCCGAGCAGGTGGCCGGCTGGATGCGCGCCAAGGGCTGGGAGGCGATCACCGTGCCGATCCCGCCGCAGTTCGTGCACATGGACGCGGTCGTCGTGATGCTCGGCAAGGACGTGGCGCTGGTGTGCACCGACGCGCTCGAACTCTACGCGCTCGACTGGCTGAAGGGGCACGGCGTACGCTTCATCGACGTGCCCTACCGCGAATGCGTCAAGCTGGGCGGCAACGTGGTCTACCTGGGCGACGAGACGATCATTTCCATGGCGCACAACAAGGCGCTAAACGAGCGCCTGCGCGCCGAGGGATTCACCGTCGAGGCGCCCGAGTTCGACATGTTCACGCTCGGCGGCGGCGGCGTCCACTGCGCCTGCCACGAGCTGCGCCGCGACCCGGCGTCCTGAGGCAATGACGGCGTCGATCCTGCCGGCCGCGTGGTACACCGATCCGTCGGTGCACGCGGCCGAGCGCCGCACCATCTTCGCCGCCAACTGGGCGCTGTTCGGGCCCGAGCACGAGGTCGCCGCGCCCGGCGCGTGGCGCGCGGCGTGCGTCAACGGCTGGCCGTTGATCGTGGCGCGCGGGCGGGACGGGGTGTTGCGCGCCTTCCACAACGCGTGCCGCCACCGCGGCGCGGCCGTGGTGCCCGACGGCGCCGGCACGGCCGAGCAGCTCCGCTGCCCCTACCACGGCTGGACCTATGAGCTCGACGGCGCGCTGGCGCTGGCGCCGCGCTTCGGCCCGCTCGAACGGGCGGACCACGGCCTGATGCCGGTGCGCGTCGCGACGTGGCGCGGCCTGGTGTTCGTCTGCGTCGATGCGGCGGCGCAGGACCTGATGGCGTGGCTCGGCGCGATCCCCGGGCTCTGCGCGCCGTTCCCGACCGATGCCATGGACTATCACGGCACGTTCACGGTAGAGGGCCGCGCCAACTGGAAGACCTACTGCGACAACACGGTTGAGGGCTATCACCTGCCGTTCGTGCACCCGCGCCTGACCGGCGCGGTCGACCCGGCCGCCATCCGCATCGTGCCGCACGACGGCGGGCGCACGGTCGCGTTCCACGTGACCTACCGGGCGGATGGGGCCGAACTTCGCGGGCGCGAAGGCCTGTGGTTCTACCGGTTCCCCGGGTTCCAGGCGACGCTGAGCGCCAGCGCGTTCAAGGCCGAGCGCATCGAGCCGGTGGGCGCGGGCGGCTTGCGCTCGACGAGCTGGCAGTGGTTCGGTGCCATCGACGGCGCGGCGCGCGCCGATGGCTTCGCCTGGGCGCGCGCCATCGTCGAGGAGGATCTCGGCGTATGCGCGACCGTGCAGCGCACGCTCGAGGCCGGCGTGTTCGCGCGCGCCGTGCTGTCCGACGAGGTCGAAGGCAACGTGGCGCTGTTCCATCGCCTGGTCCACGACGCCATCGGAGGGATCGTGTCATGACGAAGGTGCTGATCGTGACGGGCGGCGGGCGCGGTATCGGCGCCGAGGTGTGCCGGCTGGGCGCGGCCGCGGGCTACGCAGTGGCGGTCAACTACGTTGAGCGCGCGGCGCGCGCTGAGGCGGTGGTCGCGGCCATCAGCGGCGCCGGCGGCACGGCCATCGCGGTCCAGGGTGACGTTGCCCGCGAGGATGACGTGGAGCGGCTGTTTGCCACGGTGGACGCGAAGCTCGGCCGCGTCACTGCTCTGGTCAACAACGCCGGCGTCGGCCCCGGCTTCGGCCCGATCGAGGCGATCAGCGGCGCCGACATGCGGCGCACCATCGAGGTCAACACGCTGGGTGTGCTCTACTGCTCGGCCGCAGCGATGTGGCGCATGGCGCGGCGCCACGGCGGTGCAGGCGGCGCCATCGTCAATGTCGGCTCGGCGGCCAGCCGCATCGGCGGGCCCGGCGCGTTCGTGCACTACGCGGCCAGCAAGGGCGCGGTGGACAGCATGACCATCGGGCTCGGCAAGGAAGCCATGCCCGAGGGCGTGCGGGTGAACTGCGTGCGCCCCGGCGTGACCGACACCGAGATGATGCGCGGCGGCCCCGACGCCGCGCCCGACCCGGCCAACGACGCCTGGCGCGAGGGTGTGCTGAAGGTGCTGCCGATCGGACGGCTGGCCGAGCCGGTCGAGGTCGCCCGCGCGATCCTGTGGCTCTTGTCGGACGAGGCCTCGTACGTCACCGGCGCGATCCTCGACGTCTCGGGCGGCCGCGCGACGCCGTGAGGCTCACGCCTCGGTCGACTCGTCGTCCGGGTCGCCAGGGAAGAAGCCCAGGATGCGGCGCGGGTAGCTCATGGCCACCTCGCGCGGGATCGCCAGGTACTGGTTAACCTCCTGGCGCAGCCAGTCCAGCACGTAGGTGTTGATCAGCCCCATGCGTGGGTTGCCGCCGTGCCGGACCGAGCCCAGGTAGAACAGCGCCGAGCCGCGCGGCATCACCGCCCGCACCGCCGTGGACGGGTCGATCTGGAACGGCGCGCCCAGCACGTGGCTGCGCGGGACGACGCGGGTAGTACCGTTCTCGGCGGTGAAATCGTCGAGCGCCCACATGACGTCGATCTGTCATTCGACGCCCGGGAAGCGCAGCGGATAGATGGCGTCGTCGCGCGCATGCGGGATTGCCGCCCCTGGTCGCCCTTCAGGCCACCGTATTCGTTCCGCCAGCGGTAGTACGTGACTTCCGTTACACCGATTGCGCGGATCGCATCGCATCCGCCAGCGCCTTGCCCTGGCCGCACAGAACTTCAACCTGCCGCAGCTTCGATCTCTTCGGCTGTATGCCTCTTTCTTGCCATCGTGGTCCTCCTTCGAAAAACCATACCTCAGGATGGACCACTTCAATGGGGGCACCTCACTCACCGACACCCTCAAGCTCGCCTTGGAGGCGTCGGGCTGCGATCGAGCCCGGATCGCGCACCGGCCACGGCTGCTGAGCGACAACGGCTCGTCCTATATCGCTGGCGATCTCGCCCACTGGCTCCAGC
>Ga0194121_10000146_pt1 | contig 117605 bp, 96 predicted proteins | sample TA2MahCa50mmetaG_FD_148609 | JGI IMG/M metagenome (GOLD analysis project Ga0194121, IMG submission 148609) | Freshwater microbial communities from Lake Tanganyika, Tanzania - TA2015020 Mahale Deep Cast 50m | ecosystem: Environmental > Aquatic > Freshwater > Lake | place: Tanzania: Lake... | reverse complement strand
TGGACGCGCGCGGCTGGTGGACTTCGGACTGTATGGTACGCGGTTGGGCGATGTCGCATCCGACATTCCCAGCGCGAGGACCATCGACTACGTGGGGTTGGAGCGGGCGACGGGCGTGCGCAAGAACGATCCACGCAGCGATATCTATTTCGCCGGTTGTATTCTCTACCACGCGCTTTCGGGCGTCCCACCGCTGCTCGAAACGCGCGACCGCCTCCAGCGATTGAGTGTCGGTCGGTTTCGCGATATTCGTTCGCTCGCCGAAGTCGATTCCTCGATCCCTCGCTCGTTGGTCGCGGTCGTGCAACGCGCCATGGAATTGGTCCCAGAAAAACGTTATCAGACGCCCGCGGAATTCCTCGCGGAATTGCAGGCGATTAGCAACCGATTGCAATCGGGCGATTATCAGGCCGCCGATGCGAGGGAAAGTCCAGGAAAGCTCGAGGCGATCAGTCTGAACCGTCCTGCCGAACCGGAGGCCGTCGCTCGTAGGATCATGGTCGTCGTACCGAAAGTCGAATTGCAGAACGTGCTGCGGGACAAACTCAAGAAATACGGCTACCGGGTGCTGGTGTTCGGGGATCCTTCGCGGGCTCTGGCGAGATTCGACGATGATGGCTCGCCGGCCGACTGCATTTTGATCGGCACGACCGGCCTGGAAGATGCCGCGATCGATGCGTTTAACAAAATGCTGAATCATCAACGGACGGCGAATCTGCCGGCCGTGCTGCTGATCGACGAAGAGCACTCGGGGCTGGAAAGCCGCGCCAAGCTGGCACTGCACCGCGTCATTGTGCGGATGCCGCTGCGCGTCAAGGAACTGCTGGAAAAACTGCAGCAGCTGATGCCCAAGCAGCCGTCCACGACCTGAACGTCTGGGGCGACGGAACCGGTCCGGCCTCTCGGTGCCCTCGGTGAGTTCCGTTGCTTTCGAAGAGCGCAAGAATTGGGTGGCGGATCGATTGCGATCAGTAAGAATTCACAGATCGATCCAATCTTGGTCTCCCGGATTTGACGCCATGCGATTGGACTACGACAAAGTGAAAATGGCCTTGGAGTACGTTCAGTCCCATGCGGCGCAGCAGCCTACGCTCGCGCCAGTCGCGGAAGCTGTTTCCCTTTCACCGGCTCACTTCCATCGCGTATTTCGTCGCTGGGACGGAATCAGCCCAAAGCGTTGGTTGCAGTTTCTGACGGCTGCCGAAGCGAAACGACTGCTTCGCGCGTCGATTCCCGTTCTGGACGCAGCCTATGCCGTTGGACTAAGCGATCCTGGCCGGTTGCATGACTTGATTGTTTCAGCCGAAGCCGTTACTCCCGGTGAGTTTCAAATCGAAAATTAGCTCTTCGGGGAACTTGCCAGTTCGTTCCTTCCAGTATTTCGCGAATACCAGGATCTCGTCATCCTGCTGCTCCTTGCGCAAATCCGTGTTGGCATAACAAAAGAACCGTTGATCTCCATCCTGCGCCAAAAAGGCCAGAATTCCCTTCGGGTTGCGGCTTCGCTTGGAGATCTAGTGCTTTTCCAGTAACACGTCCTCACCATGAAAAGGAATCGTGTGAAAGTCCAAATCGAACGATGATTCGTGTTTCAAGCCGAGTCCACTCATGCCATCGAACCAGTTCCGCATCAGCTGCGGGTAACAGGATGGCGGAATTTGGCAACTATACTCCGTGAGAAATGACCTCTTCGAAATCTCATTCAGGCCAGCGAACAGTGCCAAGCCCTCATCGAGGACAGCGCTCATTACGTGAGTGTGCCGCCGATTACCTTGCAACTTGAGGGCCAACAAGATCCGCATTGCACATTCGGCAGGAACCATTTTCGTGCCAGGCAGCCTCGACTGAATGACGATGCGCCTAAAGTCGATGTCAACCAGGGCCGGCACAAACAGGAATGGTCCACCAAATTTAGTGCGAATCGTGCGCGATTCGAGTGATAGTGCCCGCCCGTCCGCCCGCTCTTTTAGGTGAATGGGGCGTATGGGAATCCAGGCTAGTACGTCGGGGCCGACTTTGCGCCCCACGCGTATTCCTACTCGTACTCGATAGGATTCTGCCGGTCGCCCCGGTCCGCTTGATCGGCCGAGTCGCCGGCAGGTATGCGTTCCACGGCCCACAAACGTCGAATGTCTCGTGAACGACAACCAGCTCGCTCATGATACCCCCTTCGAGTACGAATACCGGCTGGCGGCTGAGTACGAGTACGAGTAGGAGTAGGAGTACGGAGAGTACGAGGCCCGAATTCGGGAATTGCAGTGGTTCCCACCAATTCAGTTGTAGGACGGAAGATAGTAGTTCCGTACAATCCGCGGCTCGAAGGAGTACAGCCTCGCGTTCTTCAGGTGAAATCGCAGCCGGATCGGTCGGCTCTGCAACAGATGGCAGTCCGGGTTGTCTTTCCAGCGGACGGTGTGTCGGACGCTGTCGGTGGTGATCGGCGTACAATCGCCGCTGGTGAATCCATCGATGGCCGTTCCGTCGGCGTTGAGTGCTTCGACGGTCAACGAACCTCCCGTGGCGTTCGCATTGATCTCCAGGGTATCGCCCAGAAAAACAATCGATTTGGTCGTCAGGGTCCCCGGTTCACCTCCGGCGTCGACGGAAATGAAGCCGTCGAGCCGCAATTTCGCCAAGCCGACGCCTTTGTCCGGTTCCTTTGGGTTGGGATCGAGTTTTGGCGGGTCGCCGGTCCACGTCCACCAGTTTTTCGCATTGATGCCGACGTAATAGAACCACTGTTCGTCGCCGACGAGGATCGGCTCCGGGGTGTAAACGGGCGAGACGGTTCCCCAATCCCACTCCTTGTCCTTCTCTCCGTACGGCACGAACACGGCGTCCATGGCGATCTGTTTCCAGTCCTGGTCGCCATTCAATTCCCTCCGCGGAATCGCCCCATGCTTGCCGACGCGCGTCCAGGTCACGCCGTTGCGGCTGTACGCCAGGTGCAGGTTTTTGCGGTCCGTCCACGGCGCTTCCTCGGTGATCGGCTTGAGCGATTCGGAATGATAGGCGGCGATCACACCGAACCAGCCGCCGGCGTGGACGAATGGCGCCATCTGATAAAACTGTGTGGCGAGCGGGGCGTCCATTTTCGTCCGCGGCAAGACCGTGATCTTCGGCGACCAGTGCAAAAAATCCTCGCTCTCCGTGCGGCTGATGATCCGCGTGTTCGGCGGACCGAACCGTAAAAAAGCCACATACCGTTGGCGCCGCGCATCCCACAACGGGCAGCTTTGCGTGTCGCTGAACGGAATCGAATGGAGTTCCGATTCCGCCGTCCATTGGATGCCGTCCGGCGAGAACGCCACGCTGGTCGTAAGTGATTTCGACGTGCCGTCCGGCAGGCTGCTGAAGAGCATCTTGTAGCGGCGCGTCGGGTCGAGTTCGCGGACGTCGCGGAAGATGCCCGAGGCCTGAAATCCGTTGACCTGCGGTTGCCGGACCTGGTTCGTGCCCTGCTCATTCAAGTGGGGCTTGGTCCAGTCGATGCCGTTCCGTGACGTCGCGTACATCAACAGCGCGGTGTTCTCTTCCTTCGGATCCCAGTTTTCGTACCACAGCTTGAACAGCTTCTCGTCGGGATCGAACAGCAACGTGGAATAGCCCGGCCCCGACGGTTCCCAGGGCTTGTCACGTTGCAAGACCGGGTTCTGCTGGAACTTCGTCGGCTGATGAAGCTGCTTCGTCACGCCCTGCATCGCGGAGATCAAAGCGTCATCGATGAATAACTGCTTACCGTGAATGAGTAGCGCATCACCCAGGATCTCCTCGTCCAGGTCCTTGAACATTCCGGGCGGGGCCGTCCGCGGCTGGGCCGCACACCATGGCGAGGCAAACAGGCACAAGCACAACACAACGCCAACGGCTGGAAAGCGCACGATCGATGCTCCTGGGAGGGGTAGTGTCAGTTCAGGTACTCGCTACTGTCCGGCGGATTCGCGGCGGAACAATCCGGTCAGCGTCTTTCCGTTTCCATTGGTCCTCATTTCCCCAGCGGGACAAGTGAAAACTCGATCTGCCCATCGCTCTCGGAGAGGACGGCAAGCTCATCCGTCATCCCTCCCATCGGATGGCCATATCCCAGGTCCAGATGCGTTGCCTGCGGATTTCTGAATTGACGGAGTGGTTGCAGGCTCGTCGCACCGTCTGGCAACCGAGCCGCGAGTGCCAAAGTTTCTTGCCCCTCGACGTTCTCCCAACCGGCTCCCGGAGAAAGCTCAAAGTGCTTGATTACCGCGGCCAGTCCGCCGCCCCGAGTCACCAGCGCGTCATACATGACACGGCCGTCCTGTTGGCCGTGGACAATCGCAGTCGGGCGAAGGAACGGCTCGGTGGTGTGACGCAGCCACGTCTGGGGACGATGAATCGCCGCAGTCCAATCGGTTTTCGTCGCATCCAACGACAAAAAGAATACCCCTACATTCCAACTGAAAACGATGTAGATGTGTCCACGGTGTTCCAGCAACGCTCCCCCGGTGAGCGTCCGGTCCGAATGATCGAAGACGGCATCTGCGCCGCGCCCAATCAGAGTGATCTGTTGAAAGTCGTCCCAGTCCGGCCGCTCTGCGCGGGTGAACGACACGACCAATTCGACAATTCGTTCGCCGTGCCGACGAGCGGTGAGCGTTAGCCATATGCCGTCTGCGGTCCGCACAACCTGTTTTCCGGCGGGGCCGGGCAGCAGGCACGGTTGCAGGTCGGCCTCGGCAAGGGATCTGCTGCGGATCTCCTCGGTGGCAAACTGGGCCGCATCGGGCCACAAAGTCCGGACGATCTGCCGCGCAAACAGGCGATGGCCCGCAAGGTTGGGGTGAATCGCATCATTCAACCGGTCCACAACAGCATTGGGAACGGCGGCCATCTCCTTCCATTGCGTGAAGCAGTCGACGATTGGCACCTTTTCTCGCCGTGCGACTTGGAGCATCCGTTCCATGTACGCTGGCAGTGCCTGTCGCGGTTTGCCGTCAGCCGTGTCGTAAAGAATCTCGTTCTGACTGCAAAGCACCGGCAACGCATTGCGGGCGCGGGACTGGCGGATCAAGGCAGTCAAATTGCGATCATAGGCGTCTAATCCGGCCGGTCCCGCCAGGCAGTCGTTCATGCCAAACATGAGGAAGATCAGATCCGGTATCCGCGAGAGCACGTGACGATCGAAACGGTCTCCGCCGAGACCGCGCTCCGCGGAACCCATGTTGCCGCCGTGCACGAGGGTGATCTGTGCGGCAGGATAGGCCTTTCGCAGAGCGTCCGCGGTGAGGGTCAGATAGTTCTGTCGAAAGTCGGTGTGGTAACAAGGCCAGGTAATGCTGTCGCCGAAGCTTGCGAGTGTGACCGGCTTTCCCGACGCCAGCCGCGATGCGAGCACTTGCGGACCATTGTCGTCTGTGGGTGCAGGTTCGCGCCCGCCGAGTTGAGACGGGACGACAGCAACCAGCAGGATAGCGAGCAGGAAATTCCGGAGAGCAAGTCGCGATGGTTGGTTTATGTCGCTCATCACTTTATTCCACTGCCGCGTGAAGTATCATTGAACGGCTTTTTCAGGCTCAGTTGGCGGCGGAGAAACTCGAAGCTGCCCACCCCGTGGATGGTGTGCGGACCATCGAAGTGCTCGATCGTAGTGCGGTCGCCGAGGCCGAGCTTGGCGTAAAGGCGGCGGACCTTGGCGTATTCGTAATTCACCATTTCGTCGGTGCCGCAGCCGTCGTCGTGGCCGCGCTCGACCATGAAGGGGCGCGGGGCGATGAGGGCGGTCATCTCGCCGTAGTTGAAAGTCCGGGCCAGATTCCATTCCCAGATCTCGTATTCTCCGGCGTGCATATAGCCGGGAATGGGCAGCTCGGTGCTCACGCAATAGCGCACCCACTCGTCGAAGTCGCCGCTGCAGATACTCAGACAGTAATCCGTGAGCACAGCGGGAATGCGCATGGCCGACTTCCCGCCGTAGCTGAGGCCGTAGAAGGCGATCTTATCGGGTTGCGTGAAAGGCTGCGCATTCAGCCATTCCAGAATGCGCTGGTGCTGGCCGTTGACAACACTGTACAGGGTGAGGCCCAGCGGATTGAGTTTCCGCTGCAACGTGCGAAAGGCGTCCTGGCCCCGGTAAGGGTTGTGCGGGGCAAACGTGATGAAGCCCTCTTCCGCGAGGCGGAGGGCGAACGATTTGTAGTAGCCCCAGGCGGGGCTGGAGCGATCTGCGTTGATGGTGTCCTCCGGCAGTCCTTCCAGCCCATGCTGGCAGACGACGACGGGCCGGCGCTCACCTGGTTTAAGGTCCTTCGGCAGGCACAGCCACCCCCAGGCAAACACTTCCTTCCAGACATCAAGCGTGACTTCATGGATAGTGACCTTCTCCGTCTCGCGCACGAAGCGGCTTCTCGCGTTCAGCGGCACGTTCGGATCCGGCAGGCGGCCGATGACCTCGTTCCAGAACCGGTCGCGCTCCTTGGCGGTGTGGGCCTCGAAAGCGGCGAGTGGCTGGAGCGGCAGCTTGTTCCAAAAACTCATGTGGCGCTCTGCCTCGCAGGCCACGATCAGCCGCTGCGTGAACTGCCCCAGTTCTCGGACGTTGCGTTCCTCGCGGGTGTCGTCCACGGCCAGCGACGGGGCGCTGATTTTAGTGCGTAAAGATCCCAGCACACGTTCCGCCACGGGAGTGGTCAAGAGATGACGCACGACGCTTTCCTCCGATCCATCCGCTCCGAGGGCGAGCACGCGCCCCTGCGGTGCGAGGGCCTTGGCCCGCGCTACCTCGGCATCAAAGGCGGATCGCTTCGGCGCAGTGAGTCGGCCGGGAGCGGCAATCGTGCGCTGACCGTTCCCATCGTTTACGGAGACCGTGTGCTCCGGATAATCGGCATGCTGCAAGACGAGCGGTCGCGGGGCGACGAGGCTGGCGATCTCCGCATCGCCCAGGTCACGCAACAGGCCAAAAACGTTGCGGTCCAGCGGCTCTTGCCAGACTCCCTCGCGCGGCGCGAAGTAGCCCGCGGAGAACACGCCGTCGATCCGTTCATCCAGCGCCCCGGCGTACAGCGCGAGCATCCCGCCCTCGCCCCGTCCCGCCACAATCACCGGCACCTGCTCCGGCTGCGCCTTGAACCAGTCGATTACGGCCAGCGCCTTCTGCACCTCGTAGCCGATCAGATGGCGGCCGAGCTGAAAACTCTGGCGGTAAATCCACTCGCGGTGCGGCACATTGGTGCGGATGCCGAGCCGGTCGGCAATGCTGAACCGCGTGCCACGCGTGACCAGCGCGAGAACCACAACCTCGCAGCCTGCGGTCAACAATCGCGAGTCGACGAGCTTCTCCGGTGCGTCGTCTGCATCGGGAAGCAGCACCAGCCGCGCGTGCGGCTTCCCCTTCGGCTGGATGCAGATGCCCTCGCCGTGCACGCCGTCGAAGACCGGCCAGCGCACCCGGAACACGCGGCAATGCTCCGTTTCGTGGAGCAACGCAGGCGACGTCAGGTCGCCCACGAGTTCGAGTGCCTTGACTGGCATGCGCTGATCGATCATGCCGAGGGACGCCTTGAGCTTTTCCCGAGTCGGCTTGCGCAGAGGTGTCGACTGTTCAATGAGCCGCAACGCCATCTTGTCGATCCCCGCCACCATCGTGGCAGAAAAGTCAGGGTCTGGTGGCAGCGGCTGCGTGCCGGGCAGTGATTCCGCTCTGGCGGCGAGGGGCAGGAACGCGAGGAGTGAGAGGATCGCCAGAGGGAGTTTCATCGATTGGTTCCTTGAACCAAAGTTAGGTAGGGAACGGGTTACGGGAGCGAGATTCATGAATCGGGACTTCGGCCTGTTGGCGGGTTGCCGTTAGCACCGCCGCAAACGGTTTTGGCTGCGTTTTGCCCCGTAACCCCAGTGGTTTGAAGTTGTCACTTTTTTAAATGCTAGCAGATTTTCCTACTTGCCAGTGGCATTGCTTGGTACCGTAACTCGTAACCCCTAACCTGTAACCCTCTTCAACCGTTCACTCCCAGCGAATAGATGTCGGTTCGGGTGTCGACATCCAGGTTGTTGTGCTCGGCCTGCTCGGGACTCATGTACAGCGGCGTGCCGACCATCATGCCATGGGCCGTGTACAGCGATTGATCGGCCACCCAGACGGTCCCCATGCCCCCTTCGCTGATCGCCTCGATCAACTTGTAGCGACCGGTGATGATGGTCCACGGATTTTCCGTGGAACGCAGGAGTTGGGTCTGATCGAGCCCCCCCAAAAACCTATTGATTGAGAATGCTGGCCGGTTGTTCGTGGGTGGCCCGCAACTCCACTTCGTCGCCACACTGGACGGCCAAATAGGCTGCCCGTTCGGATCGAGGTAATTCGGCGGCGGCAAGGAACTGGTCGCGAACGAGCTTGGCCTGGACGTGGCGCTAGAAGCCCTTAAGACCTATCGCAAGCGCCAAGAATGCCGTGCTGATCTTGGATCGGTTTCATGTCATGGCCAAGCTGAACAAGGCGCTCGACGAGGTGCGTGCCGCGGAAGCCCGTCGCTTGGCGCAAGATGGCTACGAACCGGTCCTCAAGCATTCGCGGTGGTGTATCCTGAAGCGACCCGAGAACCTGACCGAGAAACAAACGGTAAGACTGTCGGAACTGCTCAAGTACAACCTTCAATCGGTGCGTGGCTATCTGCAGCGCGAGGACTTACAACGGTTCTGGGAGTATCGTTCTCCCACCTGGGCCAAGAAGTTCCTCGACGAATGGTGCCGCCGCGTGATGTGCTCCAAAATCGAACCGATGAAGAAAGTGACCCGCACGTTACGCAAACATCAGGACCTATTACTCAATTGGTTTCGAGCAAAAGGAACCATTTCATCAGGTACCGTGGAAGGTCTCAACAACAAAGCAAAACTGATCATGAGAAAATCGTATGGCTTTCGCACCGCAAACGGCATCGAAATCGCCTAATTTCATGGACTCGGTGAGCTTCCTGAGCCAGAATTCACCCGCGAATTTTGCTGAGGAGGCAGATTTACAAAGGTGTTGCTGCCTGTTCCGGCGACGGTTCGCGACGGCTCGCCGCCGTCCCAACCGTCCATGTTAACAGAATCCGAATCGACTCACCTGCGCGCCCTGGTCAGCAAGGGTGGATGGTCCGAACGGACACTGCTGGAGTACGCGAAGCAAGAGAACTTCCGCAAGATGGAGGAACTCCTGGAGGGCAAACCACCATCGGCCAGCCATTGTGGATCAGCTCAGTCCCTTGATCGGGTCGCCGTGATAGATCTGGTTCGGCCTTTCGACATGGTCGTACCAGGCGGCGGTCTGGGGGATTCCCAGCGCCTGGTAGATGGTGGCTGCCATGTTCTCGGGTTTCTGCGGACTGGCCGCAGGATAAGCGCCGATCTTGTCCGAGGCACCGATGACGGTTCCACCTTTCACACCACCCCCAGCGAAGAACACCGACTGGACCGCTCCCCAATGATCGCGTCCGGGCAGTTTGTAAAATTGGGGCAGATGCGAGATCTTCGGAGTACGGCCGAATTCGCCGGCCATCACAATCAATGTATCGTCCAACATGCCGCTCTCGGCCAGATCGTCGATCAAAGCCGACAATGCGCGGTCGGTGGGTGGCAACAGCTTCTCTTTCAAATGTGGGAACGCCTCGCCGTGCGTATCCCAGGACTCGTTGTTGCCCAGGTTGACCTGGACCAGGTTGACGCCGATTTCGACCAACCGGCGGGCCATGAGTAACGACCAGCCAAACGAGTTCTTGCCGTAGCGTTCCTGGGTTTTTTCATCGGCGCGGGTTATGTCCAGCGCGTAATGCACGCGGGCGTCGGTCAGCATCGAAATCACGCCCTGCCTGAAGCGGTCGAAGTTTCCTGTTTCGGCGGCTTGATCGAGTTCCCTGCGCTGCCGGTTCAGTTCGGAGAACAACTGCAGTCGGCCAGAGAATCGCTGCTCCGGCAGCCAGGCGGGAAGACTGATATTCGGCGCCTGGAAGACGCGATCGTCCTTATGGCCGCGCTCCTGATGGTCGAACTTGTATTCCGGAAACGCGCCGTAGGAAGTGGAATGAAACGGGGAAGCTTCGACAAACCACGGTGCGCGGTGCGCACCCATGATTCCGGCGAACTGGCCGGGGATGACCCGCCCCGAATAGTGAACCAGTTTTTCCGGCAGAACCACGGCCGGCGGCAGATTGTTGCGGACAACCGTCGCGTCGCCCGCGATCGCAGCGATGCTCGGCCAATCCGTGGGCTTCGCGGCGCTCGGATTGAAACCGGGCGGTAACGGCGTGCGCCCCGACAGCATCATCGCGTGCCCCGCCGAATGATCGTTGGATGGGTGCGTCAAGGAACGGCAGAGCGCCCAGTGATGGCTGCGCTGCGCAAGCATCGGCAGATGCTCGCAGATCGACAATCCAGGCGTGGTCGTGGCGATCGGTCGAAATTCGCCACGCACGTCGTCTGGCGCGTCCGGCTTCAAGTCAAAGCTGTCGTGTTGTGCCAAGCCGCCAGACAAAAATATGTAGATGCAGGTTTTGGCCGCTGGCGGTGCCGGAACCGCCGGTTGGTCGGCGTGTAATGCCTGCAAGTGGTTCATGCCTAGGCCAAGTAATCCGATGGCCCCCGCCTGCACCGCGGTGCGTCGATCAACGCGCGGATGAACAAACCGATTCGAAGTCATAGGCTACCTCCTGCCCCGTTCATCGATTCTATCCGGATCGACGTCGGTTGGAAGTTCAAGGCACGCAACTCGGGACGACGCGTTGGGGGCAGCAGGGCGGTTCCACGGCGCGCTGCTTTGCGATTCAGCGGGGGCTGGAAGCCCCCGGCACGGGGCCCCGGCACTTGCCACTATCCCGACTCCTCAGGAAAATGCGTTGGAGGCCGCTGCCCGTTTAAACAACTGCGATGCTTGTGGGACGCCGGAACTGGCTGCGGTGCTGGCGGCGGTCGACCTGGCGATTTTCATCGATCCGTCGCAAAGCGGTTCGATCGGCCTTGTCGCATGCCAGAGACTGGAATCGGGGTCAGCAATTCCTCCGCTTACGCACGGTTGCGATATTCCCGCGTTGCCCCGATTGGCGCGCCAACTGTATGGCCGGGCTCCCAGCGCGTACCTGTTGACGGCGCGCGGCGGTTCGTTCGATCTTCCAGATGGACAACTGACCCCCGCAACGGAAGCGATGGTGCAACCGCTTGCCGAACGAACATTGGCGCTGCGGGCCGCCGACGATCACCGCCAAACCGACAATGGCTCACTTACCACGAACGATTCTTACGATTCCAGAGCAGCAGGGCGGTGAGTGTCTTTGCGTCCCGGATGTCGCCTCGATCGAGATGTTCCATGGCGGTTTCCCAGGTACAGATGTAGTTTTCGATCTGCTCGCCCGGTTCGCGTGCGGTGGCCCCTGGTGTCAATCCTTCAGCGACGAACAGGTGCATCTCTTCGTCGAGGATTCCAGGCGAGAGGTAGAACGAATGCAGATGTCGCAAGGAACCGCAGCGGAAACCAGTTTCCTCGATCAGTTCCCGGCGAGCGGTCTCCTCGGGCGGCTCACCCGGCTCCAGAGTACCGGCGGGAAGTTCGAGCAGCATCTGGGCAACGCTGATGCGGTAGCTGCGGATCAAACAAACTCGATCGGAATCCAGCAACGGCAAGATGACGACCGCCCCCGGATGGCGCACCACTTCCTTGACCCCGCCGTCCGGCCTGCGCACGGCAACCACGCGGAATTTTCGCGTTGCCAGTAATTCCACTTCCTGCGAGGAATGATCCATTTTCGATCCGATCCGTGGAAACAACTCAAGATTGATGCCAGCGTAGCTCATTGCTAAGATAACGGGGACGCGGGGGATCTCCAACTGCCCGAACGTTTGAGTGGACTCATGAGTGCAGGATCAACGGCCAAATGGAGTGTGAATGTCGGCACCTGGTGCGGCGTTGGCGTCCAGATTCATGGCTCTTGGTTTCTGGTGGCGGTCGCCACGTTCTATCTGAATTGGTTACGTCTGGACCGTACCCGAGAAACGATCGTGGATTGGCTGTCGGTCGCGGTGCTGGTCATCTTGTTCGTCAGTGTTTTGGCCCATGAGCTCGGGCATTTGTGGGCCGTGCGACGCGTCGACGGAATGGTGGAATGCCTGGTGCTTGCACCGCTGGGCGGCCTTTCCCATTTTCGAATTAACACCTTTACGAATGGCGAGATTCTGATCGCGCTGGCCGGTCCGATCGTCAATCTGTTCCTCGCTGCCTGTGTCTGTTTTCCGATGGTCCTGTCGCAGGGTCGCGTCGATTTGGCCGAGTTGCTGAATCCGCTCGATCCGGAAGGACTAACCGTCGGCTCCGCGTGGGTTGTGCTGGCGAAACTTGGATTGTGGATCAATACCTGGCTGTTGCTGGTGAATCTGATACCGGCTCCCCCATTCGATGGCGGGCAGATCACGAAGGCCCTGGCTGGTTTCCCGCGGTTGCAGCAAGTGATTCGCAGCCCGGCGGAATTCATCGATCGTTTCGGGCAACTGGTGGCGCTTGGCCTGTTAATCCTGGCAATTTGCACGCTGCTCTCGACGGCGCCGCGCAACGGACGGATCGTCCCGAGCTGGTTGCTGCTCAGCGTGTTGGCGACTGTGATCTTCTGTTCCAGTCGACAGACCAACGCCGCTTCCACGTTCGCCGAGGGCGCGGACGATTTGGACCAGCCGTTCGGTTACGATTTTTCGCAGGGATACACCAGCCTGGAACGGAGTTCGGGTGAATCGCAGGCGGCATCCGCGGGGCCGTTTTCACGGTGGATCGAGCAGCGCAAGAAGGCTCGGCAGCACCGGCAGCTGGAGCAGGAAGCCGAGGACGAGAAGCAAGTCGACGAAGTTCTGGCTCGCCTGCACGAAGTGGGCATCGAGGGACTTTCCCAGGATGAGCGATTGCTGCTGCAGCGCGTCAGTGCGCGCTACCGAGACCGTAAACAGTCGTGATTCGAAAGCGCCACTGTCGGGAACGGGGAACGGGGAAAAACCCGTAACCCGGCAATTCCCAGCGATTATGATGCGGTTAGACCGAGATCAAGTCAGTTCAGCGGGCGCGACGGAGGGTCGGTATCCTCGGCCAGGACTTTCAGATAGCCCTGATAGGCGTAGATTCGGTCTCGCTGCTTGCCCGTGATTTCGTGCAGGATTCCGGCATCGCACAAAGCTCTCAGCGCCTTGGTCGCAGTCGGTTTGACAAAATCAGGACTCCCGATGTTTGTACCGAGCCTGTCATGAGCTCAAAACCTGCTTGAGGATCGAGCTTGAAGTCAGCTCCCAGCTTGAATTGCTCGGCCATCGTCAGGTCTGCGGCACGCCTGATGGTCGATTGCTCGATCGATGTTTGCAGTTGACGGATTTCTTGCGTGGTCATCGAGGCGATCCTAGTCGGTCCGGCCGAAATCTTGTCAAACAGAGCAAGGCGCTCTCGTGCAAACTTGTACTCTAAATCGGCCACCTGAGCAAATCGATACGGGTGCCAAGGGTGGGCGAAGGGGCGACACATCAGGAACAACGCAATCGCTCGCGATCGTCTGTGCTTCTGCGCTGTTTTGCCCTTTCAGGGCGTTTAGTCGGGAGCTTTCTCGGCTCGTCGTTGAACGGGTCGCTCCGAGGCCTTCTTGGCCCGAGTCTCTCGCTGCGCGAACACGACTTGCCGCTTGGCACGGTTGATGCCGACCATGCCGCCCTTGGGATCGACCGCGATCCCCTGGCCAGTGAACGGCACCGGCTGCTTCTCGATGAACTTGAGCACCTGCCCCTCTTGGGGAATTGTCATCCGATAGAGAACCTGATGGTCGTGATCGGTGACGAACAGCGAGCCATCGAGCCAGACACCGCCCGACAAGCTGAAGTTGTCCAATTCGCGGATTACCTCAGGCGGATAGGTCCATCGTCCCTGTTCTTGCCACTGGGCATCGAACTTCACGAGAAATGTCTCCCCATTGTCTTTGCCATAGCGGGCAAAATTGCACCACCAGTGATCCTTCTGTCGCACCGCCCAGGTCAAGCTGCCGCCAAAGTTCCCAAACTCCCGAAACGTCGTGAGCCGCATGGTTTCCAGGTCCAGGACCTTAAGCTCGCTCTTCTCGGGCGTTTGCGGATAATTCGAGTGGGCGCAATACAGTCTCCGTTCCCAAACGAACCCGCTATTGAGGTGTGTCGCGTCGCCGGTGCTGGTGGCGATTCGGTTGCCGGATTCACGATCGTACTTGGCAACCTCGGTGCTGGAGATCGCATATACGCATTTGTCGTCTGCCGCAGCCGCTTGAATCGCTTCGGGAGCGTCGATCACGCGCGATTGCACCCAGCGCGCGCCAGTTGACTCCTGGCCCTGCGCGGGCCCTGGCGAGCCGAACGAGGCAAGGGAAAGCGCGAGAAAGGTCTGGATTGGAAGTTTGTTCACTTGCAAGTCGCCTGGCTTGGAATATCGGTCCGTCAGGGCTTCGACAGTGAGATTCGATCGAGTTCTTCGCCGTCCAAGCTAATCTGTCGCAATGTCAAACGGCGGTCATTGATTTCTAGCTCGGTGAATTGGTGGGTGCTGGCTTCGTATTTCGCGGTGAACGGCTGCCAGGTTTTCGGATTGTTGGTCTGCTCGGGGCTGTGTAGCTGGGGATTGCCCCCGCAGCCCGAGACGATGTAAAGAATCCCATCGGGCCGCGTCCGTTCGTGACCGTCGAATTGCTTGTCCAGTCGCCACTGGCCGGGAACTTTTTGTGCAGGATCCCTCACCGGCTCCGCCGGTATCGCATCCGGCGTGAAGCGCAGCGGGTAGGTGCGCTGGTAGGAATGGGCGTAGCCGCTAAAGACGATGTCGACGCCAGCGTCTTGCAATATGTCGACAATGACGCGCATCTTCTGGCCCTGTGGATACGCGGTCGACGAGCTGAACGGCGGCATGTACGAGCTGACAAATTTCCACGTCGAGTCTCGGGCTCGTGCCAAATCCTCCCTGAGCCAGCTTCGCAACGCAGGAGCCGTCCAGTCGATGTGAGGATTCCACGTATCCAGAACCGTCCAGTGCGAATTGCCCCAATCGAACGAATAGTTGGCCATCCCTGGAAATCTCTTGGCTGCAGCTTCGCGAAACGCCCCTTCGTCGCTTGCCGAGCCACCCAAGGGAAAAACGTGCGGGCCAGCCGGTTCGAGCGGCGGGCCGTTGAGCGGGAAGGACCAATAGAGAAAGTAGGCGTGCGCATCCGGCTGATGGGCGAGCGCCGCCTGCGTATCGTGCTGGCCTCGCCCCCCGAGTAGGATCGTTGACCGCATGAGCGGTGAACCCTGCTCGGCCGAAGCCGTTTCCTGACTGTAAACCGGATAGAATGACGAGCGGTATTCGCTGATGCGGCCATGGTTGTAGACCAGATCCCCCGGCACAAACATGAATTCGGGCTGCCGTCGATCGATCTGGTATGCGACCTTCCTTTGCTGCGGGCTGCCGGTACCCAAGTCGCCCGCTACAACACAGCGAAACGACTGGTTGACGGCGGCGCGCGAACGGGTCGTAGCCGTGAAATCGACATTCTCTCCTCGGCGCACACGATATTCGACGATCGCGCCAGGCGGAAGCGGTTGCAAGATTGCCTCACAGACGCGGTGCGGTGGTATTCCGGTTACCACGACTTGCGTTTCCTTCACACTTTCCACGCTGGTCCAATCGGTAGCCTCCTTGGATCGAAACTCGACTTTCCAAGGCTGATCGCGATCCGGCGCGTGCCACAGTACAGCGATCTGTTCTTCCTTCAAGTGTCTGGGCGCTTCCCCCATCTGCACATAGGGTTTGACTAGAAATGGCCCCGACGTGTCCGGGTCAGTGTCGCAATGGTTCCCCGTCGGCTCGGTCGCCATGACCGGCGCCAGACTCTCAAGGGATAGCGTCCCGGCCGCAGCAGCCAGAAGCAAATCACGTCGGGAAATGGGAGGTGTCATGCGTCGCCCTTCGAGGTCGAATTTCGTGTGCATTATACTGCCCTGCGACTGCGCCGCCATTTGTTCACTCGCACACTCCCTGTGCCTAACCTTCTTCGAAAAAAGCTCTCTTGAGTGCGTGCCGCAAACAGTTGGATTAGCGGCGTTTGAAGAGTTCGAGTCCGATTCGGTCAGAAAAAACCGAATCCAACCAGCTACGAAACTGGCATTTCCTCCAGTGCTGCGACCTCCCTGGACCCATCTCCCTTGTTTGACCCGTGCAGGTACAGGCTATAGACTGTCGTTCCGCAATTTCAGTTGCCGGGTGTTTTGCTGTTCCATTGCGGGAGTTTGACGGTCATGCCCCAAGCATCATCGGCCATCAAGTACGGCATGTTCATCATGCCGTTTCATCCCCCGGAAAAACCGCTCGCGCAGGCCTTCGACGAAGACCTTGAGTTGATCGTTCGAGCAGAGGAATTTGGCTTCGACGAGTTTTGGATCGGTGAACATCACACGATGAAGTACGAGCCGATCGTGATGCCCGAGATCTTCATCGCACGTGCCCTGGGCGACACAAAAAAGATTCGAATGGGACCGGCGCCCGTTTGTTTGAACCAACACCACCCGGCGTTTGTCGCCAGCCGGTTGGCCTTTCTTGACCACCTGGCGAAGGGCCGGCTCAACCTCTGCTTCGGGAACGGCAGCGTGACGGCGGACCAGGAACTCTATGGTGTCGACCCCAAACAGGGCGGCGCCATGGCGCTCGAGGCGATCGATGTGATTCTGAAATTGTGGTCCATGGAGCCCCCGTATGTGCATCACGGGAAATTCTGGCAATTCGAGCTCAAGAAGACCGTCGATACGGAAACACTGATCGGTTACATCCACAAGCCCCTGCAACGTCCCCATCCGCCGATCAGCGTGCCGGGAATGAGCCGCAATTCCTACAGCATGAAGTTCGCGGGCGAGCGGGGATTCCAACCGTTTTCCCACTGCCTCGTCACCGGCAATGTCGTCGCGTCGCAATGGACGACGTACGCCGAGTCCGCGGAAAAGGCCGGCCGTGTACCGCAACGCTCGGACTGGAAGATCGCTCGATCCATATTCATCGCCGACACGACGAAGGAGGCCGTCGACCGAGTTCGCAAGAACTCGTTGGGACGCAATTATGAGTATATCGGTGGTCTGTTCGACAAAGGGCTGGGAAGAGGGATCTACAAGCGGGATCTCGACATGTCCGATCGCGACTGCAACCTCGATTTCCTCATGTCCGAGCAGATCATCGCTGGCGATGTGGACGAGGTCTTGCGAAGATTGTTGAAACTGATTGAGGAAACGGGCACGTTTGGCACCCTGGCCCTGATGAGTTATGACTGGGATGACAAGGCGAGTTGGTTGAAGAGCATGGAATTGTTTGCCAGGGAACTGATGCCAGCGCTGAACAAGGAACTGGGGTTGGCTGTCGCACCCCGCGGCTGAAAGCTAATTTCGCAACATGACGCAGACAGCGACCACCGACGCCGACCCCTCGCCGCCGCTGCCACGCACGCTCGTGGACTGGCTCAAAGTCTTCGGGCCGGGCGCCGTGGTGGCGTCGCTGACGATCGGCACTGGCGAGTTGATCTTCTCCACGCGCGGCGGGGCGATTTTTGGGTACCGAATTCTGTTTGTGTTCACGCTGATCTTGCTCCTGAAGTGGGCGCTGGTACTGGCGTCCGCCCGACACATGCTGCTCACCGGTGTCCATCCGTATGCCCGGATGCTTGACTTGCCTGGCCCGCGAGGTTGGTTGCCGATCCTGTTGCTGATGATCGCCACCGTTTGCCTGCCGATTTGGATCAGCTTTCATTCGGGTGTCATCGGCAACCTCATGTCTTGGCTGACAAACACGCGGGACCATTTTCATGGTGGCATGGATTACATTTGGGGGGCGGGCGTGTTGTTGTGTGTACTCGCGTTATCAGCCACGGGTGGTTACGAGGTGATGGAGCGGGTGCAGATGGTGATTGTTGCTGCGCTCGTCCTTTGCGCGGGCGCTTCGCTGATGCTGTACAAACCGGATTGGTTGCAGATGGCCGCCGGTCTGATCCCGCAGCCGTTGTCGTACCCCAAATGGATCGAAACCGGGCATCCCGACATCGCTGCGAATTCCGTGTGGGTGGAGACGACTCGTTACGTGGGAGTGATTGGTGGAGCCGGGTTCGATTACATGGCTTATACGTCGTGGCTGCGAGAGAAGCGGTGGGGTATGCTTCCCAGGGTCGCTTCCGCCAGCGAGTTGCGGGCAATCGCGGAGAATCCGCAGCACGCGGTTCGACGATGGGTACCGGCCCCGTTCATCGATTCGACGATCAGTTTCGCACTCGTCATCGGTTTCAGCGCCGTCTTTATCGCTTCAGGCGCGATTATCCTGGGTCCGAATGAACAGGTTCCCAATGAAAAGAACATGCTCAACCTCCAAGCGTCGTTAGTGACACGGATCCACCCTTGGCTCTTACCACTCTACGTGGCGGGCGCCTTGTTCACGATGGTGGGAACGCTTTACGGCACGATCGAGATCGCGAGTTCGATATCGGATGAGATCGTACGCAGCTTTGTGACGGATTGGACCGAGGAACGCAAACGCCGTCTCAAGCGCGTCGTCGTCGCCTGGTGTGCACCGATCGCCTTTTCGATTCTCGCTTGGTTGTTCATGCGCCAGGCACGGCTGGGCGAACACGTGACCGCCGACGCTGTGGAAAAGCCGCGCATGCTGCTGAGCATCCTGACTCCCGTGAATCTGTTCACAGGAGTTCTTTCCTGTGGATTGATATCATTCTTGAACGTCTGGATGGATCGTCGGTATCTGCCGCGTTCCTTGCAATTACCAACTTGGCTGTTCGGATTGAATATCTTCTCCGGGGTCGTCTTCCTGGCCCTTGGCTTACGAGGGTATTGGGAAGAGAAGGAACGAACGCTCGTGATCGGCAGCGCGACTGCCGCGATCCCGGTCAGTCTCCTCATTGCAAACATTGTGCGGCGTTTCACGTCGAATACCGCTTCTCATTCGCAACAAGGACCCACCCCATGAAACCTTCTTACGCTCGTATGATTCTGGTCGCCACGTTCGCTCTCGGACTCGGCGGTTGGGTGATTGGCCAACAGGTCAAAGAGACGCCGATCGGTGGTGCGTGGTGGCCGTCCGAGTGGGGCGCCGATGACCAGCGGGGTGCCGCGAACCGCGTGACGCCGGAAAAAGTTCTCGAAGCCACGCGGCTCATCAAGCAGGGAAAGATCTATCAGCTTGGCCGACTCTACGAACACGGCATGCCGCTCCCTGGCAAACGGCATTACAGCCTGACGATTCCCGGTCTGCCGACCGGCTCGCCCCAGGGAAAGAACCAACTCGTATCCAACGACGAATTGGTCAGCGGCGAAATTGGCCAGGTGGGTACGCAGTTCGATGGCCTGGGGCACGTCGGTTGTCGAGTCGGCGGTGATGACATCTTCTACAACGGCAACAAGCTCGCCGATTTCGGCGACACCTACGGACTCAAGAGGCTCGGCGTGGAAAACGTCGGTGTGTTTTACACGCGCGGCATTCTGCTCGACGTGGCGGGTATCCGCAAGGCGGAGCGGCTTCCGAACGGCTATGTGATCACGCCCGAAGAACTGCAGGCCTGTCTCGATGCGAACAAGCTGCAGATACGACCGGGGGACATGGTACTGATCCGGACGGGACATGGACAGTTATGGATGAAGGACAACGAGACTTACGGGGACGGCGAACCGGGGCTTGGCCTGGCGGCGGCAAGATTCCTGACCGATAAAAAAGTCTGCCTGATCGGTGCTGACACGTGGGGGATCGAGGCTGTTCCCCACGAGGAAAAGGAATCCGCTTTTCCCGTTCATCAGTGGAACATCACGCGTCACGGTGTTTACCATCTGGAGAATCTGGACCTCGAAGATCTAGCCCAAGACAAAGTCTACGAATTTGCTTTCATGTTTTCGCCGCTTCGGCTGAAAGGAGCCACGGGTTCGCCAGGTAATCCGATTGCCATCCGATAGCTGTTCACGGGCCGACCGCGCTGCCGTAATCCCCTCGAATACCATCGATGAACCGCCACTATCCACAATTGGCAATCCGTGACCTGGCGACGGCGCTATTCGAAGCGGTGGGCGCGTCGTCCAACGACGCACGGTGTGTATCGAATGCTCTGATCGAGAGCAGTCTGATGGGCCACGATTCACACGGAGTGCTGCGCATTCCGGAGTACCTCGACCAGGTTGACCAGGGGATGGTTCATCCGCGAGGTCCGATGGCGGTTGACAGGACGTCCAGGACGACGGCGATTGTGGACTGCGGACGCCGATTTGGCGCTGTCGGTGGCCAGCACGCCATGGAAGTGGCGATCGAGATGGCGAGCGCCGAGCGAACGGCGTGTGTGGTTACGCGGAATTGTAACCACGTGGGACGGCTTGGCGCTTACACACAACAGGCAGCCGATGCGGGGATGGTGGCGATTGCCACCTGCAATTCGCCGGTTTACGGACATTTCGTCCTGCCGTGGGGAGGACGAGAAGGCCGTTTGGCCACGAATCCGATCGCGTACGGCGTGCCCACGAGTGGCACGCCGATCGTCGCCGATTTTTCCACATCGGTCGCACCCGAGGGCAAGATTCGCTATTACCGCAACAAGGATCAGCCTGTGCCGGAGGGTTGGATCCTCGACGCACAGGGACAGCCAACAACCGACCCCAACCGGTTTTATGGACCTCCGCGCGGCGGCATCCTCCCACTAGGTGGCACCGCCGGTCACAAAGGATTCGCCTTGAGCCTGCTCGTCGAACTCCTGGGAAGTGCCTTGGCGGGGATCCCCTGCGCGGATCCGGCCACCGTTGGCAATGGTGTTTGTTTCGTCGTGATTGACCCCATCGCATTTCTGCCCAGAGCCCGTTTTTGCGAATTGGTCGAAGAAACGATCGCGTATATGAAGTCCTCGCCGCCCGTAGACGGAGTCTCTGCGGTAGTGGTCCCAGGCGAGATCGAATATCGAACCCGCGACGAACGGCTCGTTTCGGGCGTCCCGATCGACCCACTCACATGGCAGGCGATTGAAGAACAGTGCCGGAAACGAGGCGTTACAATCCTCGAACAATTGAGGAATATCGGATGACCAACTCCTGGGATGTCCCGCTGCAGTTAGGCATGTTCGTGATGCCGATTCATGATCCGCACAAGCCGATGTGCCAGTGCTTCGATGAGGATCTGGAACTCGCCGTGCAGTGTGAACAACTCGGCTTCCAGGATTTTTGGGTTGGCGAGCACCATTCGTCCACGTACGAAAACATCGTGATGCCCGAGATTTTTCTCGGCAAAGTGCTGGGCCTTACACGGTCGATACGCGTGGGACCCGCGCCTGTGTGTCTCCTGTATCACAACCCGGTACACGTCGCCAATCGATTGGCGTTTCTGGATCACCTCTCGCACGGACGGCTGAACGTCTGTTTCGGGCCGGGCGCCGTGCCAACCGATCTCGAGGTCTTTGGCGTCCAACCGCCGGAAGCAGGAGCCCGTGTCGCCGAGGCGATCGACCAGATCCTGAACATCTGGACGACCGATCCGCCCTACCAAATCAAAGGCACCTTTTGGAATGCCTCTCTGGCCAAGACGATCGACCTGGAGATGGGAATCGGCGGCTTGCACAAACCGCTGCAACAGCCGCTGCCGCCGATCTACGTTCCGAGCATCAGCCGCTCGTCGCCTGGCTTGATCGCCGCGGCGAAACGCGGCTTCCGATTCATCAGTCATCATTTAGTCCACGCGGAGGTACTCGCCGAGCAATGGCAGTCCTATTCCGCTGCCGCGGAAGCTGTGGGACGCCAGGCAACGCCGGCCGACTGGTCGGTCAGTCGGAATGTCATCGTTGCCGAGACCACCGCCCGAGCCAAAGAGCTCGCCCGCTCCAATTCGCTCGCGAAAACCATCGAGTACATTCTGGAACTGACGCGCCGCGCGTCGCCGACCGGGCTCAGCGCGTGGAAGCGAGACTCCCGTATGAGCGACGCCGATTGCAATCTGGACTATTTTCTCGATCAGGTTGTGATCGCCGGCGACCCCGCGCGAGTCGCGAACGAGATCGCGGCGCTGCGCCAGCGCGTCGGCCCGTTTGGCACATTGGTCGTGGTGGCCCACGATTGGGACGATCGCGACGTGTGGCAACGAAGCCTGGAGTTACTGGCCAAAGAAGTGATGCCCCGTGTGGTGGCTGAACCTTTGCGCTAAGTCAAAGTCGTGGATCACTCCACAATCCAACGCTTGACCGCGCGACGATCACCCCACCGCGAAGCCACAGCCAGTAAGAAAGGAACGATAATGTACTGCAATACGGGTAAGTTTCGAAAAAAGATGGATGCCGGCCAATTGTGCCTGGGGCCGGGAATCACTTTCGCCGATCCGGTTGTCACCGAGTCGATAGGTCCGTACACCGATTTCGTCTGGATCGACCTGGAGCACAACCCCACCAGCCTGCAAACGATGGTCGGGCACTTAATTGCGGCGCGTGCTGCAGGCACGACCGGGATCGTGCGCGTTCCGAGTGGTGAGTTGGGCTGGATCAAGAGAGTGCTCGACAGCGGTGCCGAAGGGGTTATTTTGCCGCAAAGCCGCGGCTACGACGAAGCGGCAGCGTTCGTCTCGGCTTGCCGTTACCCGCCGCTGGGAACGCGCGGTTTCGGTCCGCGACGACCGACCGACTATGGTCGTATTCCGGTCGACGAATACCTGCGGATCGCGAACCGGGATCTTTTTGTCGTGGTGCAGATCGAGACGGCTGGGGCGCTTGAAGACATTGAAAAGATATCCCGCATTCCGGGGCTGGACTCCCTGGTGATCGGCCCGTGGGACCTGTCCGGCTCGATCGGTATCATGGGGCAACTCGACCATCCGAAGCTCAAGGAGGCGATTGCGCGCATCATTAAAGTTGGGCGTGAGGCGGGGCTATATATTGGGATGGGAATGGGGGCCAACGTGGACTACGCCGTCGGCGCGGCACAAGCCGGCGTCCACTGGTGCCAGGTCGGTAATGACTTCGAGTATCTGAACCGGTTCGCGAAGGAGCTCTATGCCAAGGTCCGCGAGTCGGCAACCCTACCGCTTCGTCGGGAGGGAATGTGATGATCGTGTGGAAAGCTGCCTTCTCGTTACTCGGACGGACTCAGGTCTTCGAGCCGACGGTTGACGGATGGAAAGAATCGAAGGCCATCCTCGTGCTTTCTCCAAATCGCTCACTCGGCGGTCTGGTCACTGCGAGCAAATCTGATCGCGGCATGGAACTGACCATGACTCTCACGCCTACCGTCCGCGTGCGGGTGAAGTTGATTTGCCGCGAACTCAACTTTCGACCCGATTGGGGTTTCGGGGACGCTCGTGGCATCGAGGCCGACGCGAAGCTCGCGGACTTTTGCGGCAAGTGGGTGTTCCCGGAATTCTGGGGGTACTGGTGCGGCCTTTGCGTCGCACGCAGTCTGCTGGAACTGATGAGTCTGCACGAAGACTACGCCGACCAACGCGACAAGTTCGTCGTGTTCGCCGTGCATAACGACAGCGTGGAGTCATTCGCTGAGCTGGATGAAAAACTGAAAAACATCAAGGCACGGTATTGGGAAGAGAAGGACTTGCCGTTCTCGATCCTGATCGACCGCGGCGCAACCGAGAAAGCCTACGGAATTCACGCTCAGCCGACAGGCGTGCTGATCAACCCCGAGGGCTTGGTGATCGGCTCTGCGATTGCGGCCGATTTGGCGGCGAAGCTTCCGCCGTTGTCGATCGGTAAACTTGGCATTGACGATAGCGACTTCGTGGTTTCTCGGATGTAGCGGAAAGAACGAGACTAAAACGACAGTTGATTCAAGCCATTCAGACATGAAACCAACCGCACCTTCAGTCGTGAAAACTGAATTACGCAACGAGAGCGGATTCGCCAAGATATCTACTCGCAAGGGCGACGCTTACTTCCGGGGATCGTTGATGGAAACGAAGTGCCGGAGTGATCGCGGTACAACAATGAGTGGAGAATTCAAATGCCTCATTCGACTCGTCGGGAGTTTCTTCAGCACAGCACCATTGCCGGTCTCGCGATGTCGACAGCTCTGCATTGCCAGGCTGCCACGAGGGATAAGTATCGAGTTGGCATTATCGGCTGTACCGGCAAAGGCGATTACGGACACGGGCTCGATCGGGTCTGGTCGGGAGTTGCACGGACGGAAGTTGTGGCTGTGGCCGATGAAAACCAAGCGGGGCTTGACGCCGCGAAAATGATCACCGGAGCCAAACGCGGCTACGGGGATTATCGAAAGATGTTGGCCAATGAGGACATCGACATTGTCGCCGTTGCTCCGCGCTTGGACCTGCATCGCGACATGGTATTGGCCTGTGCCGAACACGGCCGACACGTCTACATGGAAAAACCGTTTGTGCAGGATCTCGTACAAGCCGACGATCTGGTCTCGGCCTGCGAAAAGAGCGGCATCAAACTGTCCATCGCGCATATTAATCGATTTTCACCCATACGGATACTTTGCAAGAAGCTCGTCGACGATGGTGAAATCGGAGAGATTCTGGAAATTCGCAGCCGAGGCAAAGAAGATTCTCGCCGGGGCGGCGGTGAAGACTTGTGGGTGCTTGGTACGCACATGTTGGACATGATGCGGACCTTTGCCGGCAATGCGATTTCTTGTTTCGCCGTCGTCAAAGAGAACGGGCGTCGAGTCTCGAAGGCCGACGTTCGAGAAGATCCTGCAATCGGACCGCTCGCAGGTGACTGGGTTCAGGCCACATTCGAATTTGAGAAGAACGGCGTCCTTGGTCATTTCGGCTCCCGGCGAAATGCAGCCGCTGAACCCACACGTTTCGGCATGCAGATTTTCGGCACCAAGGGAGTCATCGAAATGCAATCGGGATTCTTGAAGCGGGCGTACATCCTCCAAGATCCGACCTGGTCGCCAGGTCAGACCAGCCGCGAATGGGTTCCGATTACTTCTGCCGGGATTGGCAAGCCCGAGCCGCGACTGGATACGAGGAGTTACGGACACGAATCAGGAATACTGGACTTGATCGATGCCATCGAGACGGATCGTCAGTCGATCAGTAGCGTCTACGATGCGCGCGCATCGGTCGAAATGGTGGCCGGATGTTTTGAGTCACATCGATTAGGAAAGCCCGTCGAGTTCCCACTGCACAACCGCAAGAACCCACTGACCTTGCTGGAGTAACTCGACGGATTTCACCGCTGCAGATCAGCAGCCAGCCGCGGGAATTTTTCTGAGATGGACAACATGACTGGCTCTTCCGCCGATCGACCGTGGCAGCCGTACCAGGACACAGCGGCCGGGGAGGAACCGTCAGCGACCGGAGAGCCGGGCGAGACAACGGCGGTCCGGAAGGTGTTTTGGCGGCTGATTCCGTTCATTTTTCTGCTGTTTGTGCTGAATATTCTGGACCGGGTTAACATCAACTTTGCGCGGTTGCAGATGCTGGACGACCTGAAGCTGAGCGAAGATGTCTATGGCGCGGCCGCCGGTATTTTCTTTATCGGCTACTTTTTCTTTCAGGTGCCCAGCAATCTGATCCTGAATCGGATCGGAGCGCGTCGCTGGATTGCCGGGATTGTGGTCGCGTGGGGCCTGATATCGACCGGCATGATGTTTGTGCGGACCGAGTCCAACTTTTACGTTCTGAGATTTCTGCTGGGACTGGCTCAGGCCGGATTTTTTCCCGGGATGATCCTGTATTTGACCTACTGGATCCCGGCGCGCGAACGCGCCCGGGCCACGGCCGCCTTCATGACGGCTTCAGCGTTTTCCGGAATCGTCGGGTCGCCCCTGTCTGGAGCGCTGATGCAGTATCTGGACAATGTCTCGGGGCTGCCGGGCTGGCAGTGGATGTTTCTGCTGGAGGGCCTGCCGACGGTGGTCCTGGGGTGTATGGTGCCGTTCTGGATGACCGATCGACCGGAATCGGCCGGCTGGCTGACGGCCACCGAGCGGTCGGCGCTGAGTGAGCGGATGCAGCGAGAGCAGCAGCAGCGCGCCGAAGCACACGGGTTCAGCCTGACTACCGCGGTGCTGAATCCCCGGGTGTGGATGCTGTGCCTCCTGTATTTTGCTCTGGCGATGGCCGCCAACACGTTTACATTCTACCTGCCGCAACTGGTCAGAGACCGTTTCGGCGACGTCGGTCCGTTCGGTGTCGGGCTGCGTGTCGCCTTGCCCTACGTGCTGGCGATCGTTGCCATGGTCGTCAGCAGTGCGCACTCGGACCGCACGGGGGAACGGCGGTGGCACGTGGCGATTCCGGCTTTTGCCGCAGCAACGGCCTGGTCCGTCAGTTGTGTGTGCGATTCACCCTGGCTGAACCTGCTGCTGCTGTCGGTGGCCACGGCGGCCGTCTACTCTACGTTCGGCCCGTTCTGGAGCCTGCCGAATTCCTTCCTGAGTGGTACGGCTGCTGCCGGGGCAATCGGGCTGATCAATGCCGTCGGGAATCTCGGGGGATACCTGGGTCCGAATGTGTTCAGCCGGGTGAAGGCGAGCACGGGAGATTTTCGGGGAGGACTGCTGGTGCTTGCCGCCGCTTTGTTCATTGGCGGAGTGCTGGCGATTTGTGTTCGCCACGACCGGGCCTGGGAGAAAGATCGTTCATGAAATCAAACTTCTGCAGGAACTGACAACATGACTGGCCGGATTTTTGAGGGCCGTACGGCCATTGTTACGGGTGGCTCAAGAGGCATCGGCAAGGCGATCGTCTGCCGGCTGGCGAGTGAAGGAGCCCGCGTGGCGGTGAGCTATGAACGGAACGAACGGGCGGCACGCGAGACTTTGAAGCTGGTGGAATCGGCCGGAGGCACGGGCATCATTGTCCAGGGGAATGTCGCTCAGCCGGCGGAAGTGGACCGGATGGTGGCGCGAGCGCGCGAGCAGCTCGGGCCGATCGATTTTCTGGTCAACAATGCCGGGATCGCGGAAACGGTGACACATCAGGAACTGACGTTTGCCCGCTGGAAGCAGATGCTGGACGTGAATCTGGATGGCACATTTCTGACAACGTGGGCCGTGAAGGATGAAATGATCGCACGGCGCTTTGGCAGAATTGTGAATGTATCCTCCCTGGCCGGCCTGGTGAAGAAGAAGGGGATGATTCACTACGCCACGGCCAAGGCTGCGGTGATCTCGTTCACGCGCCATTGTGCCGAAGCGTTTGCGCCCCACAACGTGCGAGTGAACTGTGTCGCGCCGGGTCTGACCAACACGGAACTGGCACAAAGTGCGAATCCGGCCCAGATCGAGGAACTGATTGGCATTACGCCGCTCGGCCGGATGGCACAGCCCGAGGAGATGGCGGCCGTGGTCCGATTCCTGCTCTCAGAAGAATCCAGTTTCGTCACAGGACAGACGATTGCCGCATGCGGCGGTCGAAACTGATCGTTTACGCTGCCCAGCCATGGACTTTAATCGCTCGACGACCGAGGAACTCGGATCGGTACCCGTTGTACCCAGGGTAAGCCGGAGTACTGGCTACCCTGGGCTACGCTGCCGAAAATCCCCTTCGGGGAACGGGGCCGCTTTTTCGCCGCTCGATGCCCGAGGCGTGCTGCCAAGTCATCCGTGCACCGTTCAAGCTGAGTTCGTTTCATGCGAGATCCGCCACTGGGTTTGTGAAGTCGACCTTCAGGAATGATACGTCGATCGGCTCGATCGGGACTCGGTCGGCGTTCTGCTCCAGCCGCTTGCGCATTTCGTCCTTGGAACGACGTTTGGATTTGGGCGCGGATCGAGTTACGTGGGACATGGTCAGGTATTCCTGTTCCACCAGCACTTTGGTAACCGCGCTGCGATCCAGCCGCGCCGGGTCGTCGCGGCTCAAGTCGGCCTGGGGATCGAGGCCCAATTCCACTCGATCGATCTGGCGCTGGAGTTCGAGGCGTTCCAGGGAATCGGCGGCGTTGTTCGTCATTGACCGGAATGCGATTCTGACAGGCATCCTGAGGACTCGGGCCGCGATGCCCCCAAGGTCGGCTGATCTGGTTGGCCAACGTCATGGCTTGCGAGCGGTTGCTTTCGGTCCAGCACTGGTCATGACCTTCCCGAATAGCCTGGGATTGGGTGTAGCCCTTCAGGACACACCGTTGGAACGCTCCAAGACGCCGTCGTATTGGGGGTATCGCGGAGGGGAGTACAACAACACGATCTGCAAGCCACGCAGCCACTCCACGAGTTTGTGCGCGATGAACGCCGAGCCGTTGCTTTCGGGGGCCAAACCCACCGAGGTTGTAATCGCAACCTCGCCGACCTTGAATTCAATGATGAATACCGGGTTGTCAGTGTCTGAATGGCTTGAGGGCTTGTAACGGTCAATGGTTGCCCTCCGATGATCGCCCGGTAAGCTCTTTTACGCGAATGTCGCGGAAGCGGACTTCTTTCCAGGGCGCGTGCGCTTGCAGGCCGATGCCTCCGGCTTCAGGGAACTTGGGGTCGACCTCTTTCATCGGATACCGATCGGTCGTCGTCCGGCCGTTGAGCCAGGTTGACACGACACCATCTTCTACGCGCACTTCGAGGTAGTTCCATTGCCCGGCGGGATTATCCATCCGCACGGTCGGGCGAATGACCTTGCCGAGTTCCGGGTAGAACTGTTTGTCCCCAACTTTCGCCATTATGGCCGACACATGCCCCACGCCCCAGAGGCCGGAACCCCATTTGTGTTCCCAGATATCAGCCTGCCACGGATGGACGCCGCGAAGGTAAACGCCGGTGTTGATCTCCGCCGGGTCTGGGGCAGCGAAGAGGAATTCGAGCCGAAGCTGATAGTTTCGGAAGTCCTTCTTCTTAGTGACGATGCTCGGTCCCGGTCCTTTCAGCGTCCATAGCAGACCATCAAGCTTCCAGTGATCGTCGAGCGCACCTGGACCGCCGAACCCCGGATAGACCTCCCATTTCGCCATCTCCATCAGGCTGCGGAACCCGATCTCCTGTAACCGCAGGTTTCGCAAACTGAGCGGCCCTTTGAACACGCGAAAGCCGATGTAGCCGCGGCGTGGCACATGGTCGGTGCAACTCCAGGCCAGCTTGCCGTTGCAGTGAAGCATGAACTTTGGGCCTTGAGCCGTGATCCGCCAGGTGTTCCATTCACCGGCGGGATTCTGGAGTTCGGGTACCGGTTTGCGGGCGTTACCCCCGCCGCCGATGCTGCCCGTGGCGCTGGCGTTGTAGAACCCTTCGCCGCGATCGGTTTCCTGCGGTCCGCCAGCGAGGCTCTTGGTGATTCGAATGGGATCGGCGTCGAGCAACCGCCCCGCATGCACAAAGAGGTCAGCATCGACATCGTCGCCGGCCTTCCAGTCGAATTCGAACTCGAAGTCGCCGTAGTCCCACTGTGAGGCCAGGATCGCCGTGGCATCCCCCTTGCCGATGATGACGCCTTGGTCGATGTTCCACGCTGAGGTAGTATTCTTCGGCGACGCCGACTCATCACCAAACCGCCAGCCGGTGAAGTCCCTGCCGTTGAATAGCGGCACAAAATCCGCAGGCTGAAACTCTTCTGCTTGACCGAACTTCGTTGTCAAGTCTCCTGTCAGTACCACGCCGAAAAGCAGCACGATACGACTTGCGAGTCGTGATAGTGTCGAGACCGTCATGAGTGACAATCGCTCCTTTCCCTATGGTTCACATTATGGGCAGCTCAGGGTTCGTAAGTAAGTTTTGCTCGCGTGACTTCTGTGTGCCCCCGACAAGCCGTTCGTCGCGGACATGCTGGCGGCGGGTCTGATGGCCGCAGTACGGTTCGTCCCCACAGAGTAAGTTAAGGAGTCATTGGCCGCTTGATTGGTTTTTCGAACAAGTACTTCCAGGTCCACTCAGGATTCTTTAGGACCGCAGCGTCCTGTTTGAGATGATAGCCAAGCCGCAGGTGTTTCGCGAAGACCTCGACGACAAAAAAGCCTTTTTCGGTTTGGCCCGTATTCACAACGTCGAGCGGATTCCTCCCCGAAAGGAACTCTCTTCGAACTTCCGGTCGCCAACTCATACCCGATTGGTTATACCGGCCCCAAGGTGGCGAGAACTCGCGCGGAAAGTCCAGAATGTCGTGACACACAGCTGGGGAGTCGGCCACAAAGGTGCCAGAACGTGGCAAGCAGTAGGTCGAACCGAAGGGAACGAACGAGAGCCGCGATAAGGTGGCGCGGGATGGAAAATCGTTTAGGATGGCCACCTGAATCCCGGTGTTCGGACTAGAGAGCCTCAAGAAGGGAAATTCGGATGATTCGCATACCGTTCGCTCTGCGTTTCGTTGCCGTCGTCGCGTTAGGAGTGGCTACTACGGTACCTGCCTTTGCCGAAGAGCCGACATCGGCGAAAGCGGTGGAGAAGTACGCCCGTGCCATCGCCCAGGTCCAGGCGGATTTGGATGCCGGACGAATCGCGGAGGCCAGGCAGCAACTTGAAGCAACGGACAGCCGCGAGGTGCGCGTGGTGCCCCCGGGCCTCAAGCCTCTGAAGAAAGGGCAGGGGGGGCTGCATGTGGAACCCGAAATGGGCGTCCGATGGCTGCCACATGGTCACGGCCGGCCCCTTCAAGAATCTCGGACCCGACCGCGGGGACGCTCAGCGACGAAGAGTGTTCCGAGTACGAACAGTACGTCAATTTCTCGCAGTTCGTGACGTTGCTGCAAATCAAAGCCAGGGATCTGCTCGATCAGCCTGGTGCCGCGTGGTTCGCGTTTCGAAATGCGAAAGCGTGGGGCTTTCCGGAAACCTGACCCACGTTAGAACAACTCGCGGATCGCGGTTCCTTCTTCCAGCAAGTTGTACGGGCGGTTCTGGTTGTCGACGGCTTCCAGGTTATGGATACCCATGGCGTGGTAAATCGTGTGAATGATGTGCTCCGGGCCGACGGGTTTATCATCCGGGTAAGCGCCGATCTTGTCGCTGGAACCGTAGACTTGTCCGCCACGGATGCCGCCGCCGGCCAACAGCGCGGATTGACAGTGCGTCCAGTGATCGCGGCCAGGTTCCGCGGCGCCGCTGCCGCCCGAACGGGGATCGCCCAGTTTCGGCGTTCGTCCCATTTCCGAAGTCACTACAACGAGGGTCTGGTCGAGCAGTCGCCGTTCGTGCAGGTCGGCCAGCAATGCGGCGAACGGTTGGTCGAACTGCGGCAGCAGGTAATCCTTGAGGCACGACAAATTCTTCCAGTGCGTGTCCCAGGCTCCGCCGAGACAACCGCGTCGCTTATCCTCTTCGTAGTCGTGGTGCCAATACACCGTGACGAACGGTACGCCAGCCTCGACGAGCCGGCGAGCCATCAGCATGCTCATCGCGTTGACGGTGCTGCCATAGCGCTGCCGAATCGACTCCGGCTCGCGCGAGACGTCGAAGGCCGTCTTCGATCCCTGGGAGGTCAGCAACGAAAGCGCCTTGCGCTGCTGCAGGCTGTAATTCCGCACGGAGGCGCTGCGTTCAAAGTCCCGTTCGGCGTCGTCGACCATCCGCAAGAGCTCGTGCCGGCTTCGCAGCCTTTCAGCCGTCACCTCTCCTTGCAGCGTCAGCGCGGGACTGCGAAAGTCGAGCGGCGCCTTGTGATCACCTTCCACATAAAGAGGGTCGTGCTGCACGCCCAGCCGGGCCGCAATCGCTCCGGGACGAGGGATACCGTTTTCTCCCGACTTCGCCGGCAGCCAGACAAGAGACGGCAGCGACGGATGGGCGGGCAACTTATGAGCCACCACCGAGCCGAAAAAGGGCCAGTCATCCGGCAGGGCCGTTCGAGTATTGGGAAACGACTCGCCCGGTGGATGCCCCGTGAGGTTGTAGTAGAATCCCGGATGATGATCGTTGGGACCGCGACCGTGCTGACCCAGCGACCTGACTAAGGCCAGATGATGCGCTTGCCGAGCCAGATGCGGCAGGTGTTCACACAGAGTGATGTCGGGGGCGGAGGTGGCAATGGGCTGGAAGTCTCCGCGGATTTCGCGAGGCGCGTCGGGCTTCATGTCCCATAGGTCGATGTGCGACGCCCCGCCATTCAACCAGATCAGGATTGTGGACTTGGCGGTCGCCCCACCCACTGCGAGAGTCTCCGCCGTCGCGGCCGCGGCGAGGCCGGCCGGCCTGCTGGTTGCCCCAACAAGCCCAAAGCCGGATGCGACTAGAAACTCGCGGCGGCTTAAGGCAATTGGCGTGGGTCTCATCCGTCGTTGTTTCCTTTCGTCTTTCACCGAGTTTTGGTGAACGGTGCGTTCACCGTGAACGGCTGTCGGTTCGGTCACTCGAACCAATACGAAAACAGTTTAGCATGACGCAATGTTCCACCCGGCATCGCCGACGGCACTCGCTGCAGTCGGCCGCGTCGGCTGGCGTCAAGATGGGGCTCATGGGATTTGGCAAGGTCGAAAACATCCGCGGCTTCGCAGTATGGTGACATGTCTTTGCATCAATGCGTGATCGAGGCTTTGGCCAGCCGTTCGCGGAACTCTTCGAAGCCGATGCCGCTGGCGATCAGGTAGCACGGCTCTTCGGCCGTGCCAACCACAGCGGACCAGTGATAGTCCCGTCGAATGCCATTAAAGACGGGAATGCGAAGGCGACGGTCTTTCTCCGTCAACGCCAGGACCGGCGCATCCGGCTTTGGCCAAAGTTGTTTGTTATGCGTCTCGCGGGCCTCGAGCTTCATGCCGGCCGGCGAAACATGCGCGAATAACTGCGCATCCTGCATGCGACACCACGCCCGCGCGTACATCCCCACGAGGCGGCCGTCCTCCGCCTTCCAGAGATAGAGACGCAAGTCGTCTTCGAGTTCGAGGCGTTCCACGAGCGTCGCGTTGACCAGGAATGGAGCGCCACTGACCGACAGCTCGAAGATGTTGTCGGCAGGGTGGGCGAAGCCGAGGTACGGAACGAGCATCTGTTTCCAAGTCATGGCGCATTGCTCGAATCCTTCCCCGAACGCCGCGCTGCGAACCGTGGCTGGATCGTACTGCAGATTGTGAGCCTTGAACTCCTGCTGAATGTCCAAGGCGCACATGCGGCTATAGTAGGCAACCTCGAGCAGCCCGATGTTCCAGTTGGGTCGTTGATACTTCTCCCAGGCATCACGCAATTCGGTTTCCAGTTCCCTGCGGATGTCGTCAGGCACTGGACTGAGGAACTCAGCCTTGCCCTCCAACTGGGGATTGTTCAGAAACTCGTCGATGGCATTGGGCAGCATTCCCCAAGCCGGCGGTGGGTCCCATCCGTCCCGGCGTACGATGATACAGCGACGGCCCAATGCCTGAGTGGCATGGTCTTCCAATTCACGCATCGCGCCGCTACGCCCGATCGGGAACAGAACCATCGCTTCATCGGGTTTCAGGTCGCTGATGAACTGCTTCTGTTTTTCGTTGACCTGGAGTTCCCGATTGTAGCAGGCTGCCCACAGTTTCTTGTCTGCCATCGGCGGCGGCGTCTCGCCGAAATTCCGCCAGCAGACCGGGTGAAACATAAAGTAGATCTTCTGGATCTTAAGCGGCGGCGGCGCAGGCGATGCCCCCTCCGCGTCATTAGCCCAGACTGGTCCGCTCAGAAACAGAGACGTCCAGACGAAAAGAAAACTGCGGAAAGCAACGTTGCGGATCATTTCGGGTTCATTCACAGGAAGCGTGCGCCGGGTTGAAAAAGGGTGGACATGCTGTTCCAAAAGCAGCACTGCTGTGTGTCACGACCTTCTGGAATTTTGTGCACGAGTTCTCGCCATTTTAGCCGATCCGCTCCGGCAATTTCCATCCTTGCTGAGTGTCACAACATTTGGCACTTTTTGAGCCAGGCGGGAACCTTGATCGCGCGGAAGGGCTGTTGGTCGTGCGACAGTTCGTCGAACGGCTGTGGCATCACCGTTTCGGCGAAGGGAGCGTTCTGCGCGAAGGCGGGACAACCACCTGCAACCTATTTCCTTGCCGGCAAAAGCCTTCGTGATCCTCGCGTTGACCTCACTCCCCTGCTTCCTTCTTCCGCTCGGCTTCCATCGTCGCCTTAGCCTGGGCGATCCGCTCCGTCATGTCGAATCCCAACGGCACGCCGGCATCGAACTTCGCTCGCGCGGAGCGGATTGCCTCCAGCACCCCATTCGGCAGCGCCACGGGATGGCCTCCTTCCCACCAGCCGATCCGCTCGCCGTAGCACCAGGCGTACTCGTCCGCCGTGTCCAGGGCGTAGTAGATGTTGTGCTCAAAAAGCTGCAACCGCTCCTCCGGCGTCAGGTACTCCGAGGGCCCCCGCGCCACTCCTTCCAGGTGCAGCGTGTAAATGACCTAGATCGCCATGCCCCTCCCGATGCTGAAGTTTGCGGCCCCGGCCAGGTTCTGGGCAGGATCACGCGAGATTTCGAGGTTGTCGGAGAGGGGCCGATCTTGGACCTCGGTGTGCTGGAAGACAGCTTTCCGCAAGGCCTACCGATCGCGTTAGTTAGTGGTTCGAAGCCGTCGCTGAGCGGCCCTGGGTTGATGTTATGGTCAAGCGAAGGCAACTGTGGAAAGTCTCGCCCGACGGCGTCGCGAAGGTGGTCCATCATTTTCCGGACAAAACCGTTCCTCGCCCGTTCCCAATCCTGTTCGGCTACTTGGTTGTGACCTCTTGCACATCAACGAGCCCGACGTCGATGTATTGTCCGCCGCCCGTTTGATGGCAGTGGACGGCGAGAGTGTTCTTGCCGGATCGCAGATGCTTGCGAGCGGCTTCGTCGAGCGGCACTTCGATGTACTGCGTCGTATAGCCGGTCGTCTTCGCGATCAACTCGCCGTTAAGGAAGACTTCGGTGTCCTCGTCGTAGTGAATTCGCAGGGCGAGGTCGTGCAGCGATTTCAGCGTAATGCCTTGCGATTTCAGATCGAATTCGCGGCGCAGCCAGATGTCGTTTGTCTTCCAGGTTGTCTTCACGACGGAGCCGGGAGTTGTCGGTTCGCCGAAGCCGCCGAGAGCAGAATTCCAGTTGGAATCGTCGAAGTCCGGCTTCGACCAATCGTCCGCCGGTTTGTCCGTGGTGAACCGCCACATCTGCGCGGCTTGTTCGGAAGTCGGCACAAGCGTCGTGACTTTCGGCGGCGGCAGGTACAGTTTGCGAGCGGCCTTTGCGATCGCATCAGCGTCCATTTTCAAGATGGATCGGTCGTAGGTCATCAGTCCGTTGACTTCGATTTCGACGTCGGTCGTTTGCGTGTACACGGCCGCGCTGACGCCTTGAGCGATCATCGGACGCAGCGCACTCAACAGGCCGACGTACGCGCGATGCAAATCTTCCTTCGCGGTGAACGAGCGATAGCCCCAGTTGTCTTTGCCTTGCCAGGTATGACCCTCGAGCGGCAGGCCGAGGCCGCCGAATTCGCCGAGCACCGCCGCTCGGTCGCTGGTCGGTTTCGGAGCGAACGGACCGGGATAGCGATGCACGTCGATCACGTCGCCAACCGGGAAGTCGTTGCCCCCCGACGCACAGTTCACCAGCCGAGTCGGATCGTACTCCTTGGTCCACTTCGTGATGGCGACCGTGTTGGCCTGCCCCCAGCCTTCGTTGAACGGAACCCACATCACGATGCTGGGATGATTCCGCAATGAGTCGATGATCGCCTTCCACTCGTGGTTGTAGTTGTCGGACGATTCCTTTGTGCGAGTCAGTTCCGTGTTGTCATGCTTGCCGAACGGATCCCACGGCGCGTTCCGATCACCCGACGGCATGTCCTGCCACACAAGCATCCCCAGCTTGTCGCAGTGGTAGTACCACCGAGCCGGCTCGGTCTTCACATGCTTGCGAATCATGTTGAAGCCCAGCTTCTTGGTCATCTCGATGTCGTACCGCAGGGCCTCATCCGTCGGAGCCGTGTACAACCCATCCGGCCAGAACCCTTGATCGAGCGGCCCATACTGAAACACCGGCTTGTTGTTGAGCATGATCCGCGTCACGCCCTGCTCATCCTTGCCGAGCGAGATTTTTCGCATCGCAAAGTACGACGACAGCCCGTCGTGATACTGAATCTGACCGCCGACTGGCGGCTCACTGAGCGAAACGTCCAACGTGTAGAGGAACGGCTTATCGGGCGACCAAGCCTTGATCGTCGCAATTTTCACGACCGCTTCTTCGCCGGGCCGCGCTACGGCCCAGCCCACGAGATTGGTTTCGAGTCCCGGAGTGTTGTCGTAAATGGTCCACTTCACTTGCTGCTGTGGATGGCCGCCGTCGCACACGGCGCGAAAGCGCACCAGCTTGGCGTCGAAGTCTGGCACGATCTGAATCGAACGAAGGTGCGACTTCGGCACCGGCTCCAGCCAGACGGTTTGCCAGATTCCGGTCGTCGGCGTGTACCAGATGCCGTGCGGTTTGCGGACTTGTTTGCCGCGCGGCTGGAACGAGCCGTCCGTTGGATCGCTGACGGCGACGAGGAGTTCGTTCTCGCCTTCCGACCCTCGCTCACGCTTTGGGTCATTTTTCACGCGCTCGCGCTTCGTGCTGGTGAGCGCGTCGGTGATGTCGAACGTGAATGGGTCATAGCCACCGTGATGCTCGCCGACCTTCTGGCCGTTGATCCACACGACGGTCTCCCAATCGCTGGCTCCAAAGTGAAGCAGCAACCGCCAGTCCTGCGCCATCTCCGGCGTCGCGAACGAGCGGCGATACCACAGCTTCCCTCCCTCCGGCACGCGCTTCATCACTCCCGACAACGCCGACTCCACCGGAAACGGCACGAGGGTTTTCCCGTCCCACGTCTCTGGCTTCGCGTTCACATCGCTCGCAATCGCGTAATCCCACAGCCCATTCAGATTGACCCACTTCTCGCGAACCATCTGCGGCCGAGGATATTCCGGATGCACCTTGTCCGGCGAAACATCCTTCGCCCAGCGGGTCATCAGCGGAGCCTTCTTCGGCTGCCACTCCTGAGTCCAACCAGCCTCGGTCACCAGAACTGAGATCGCCAACGCGAAAAGAAATCGAGCATTCATCGTCATCTCCATCAGTTTCCGGCTTTGCCATTTGTTGGAACGAAACCGTTCGAGATCAACTCAAACGTTAGAGAACAAAAAGGGAACAGGTCCATTAAGTCTTCGCATTCTAACAAACGCAAACGGGCTTGCGCGTCGTCTCGATTTCCGGCTTCACCTCGAAGCCCCCTGGATCGACCGTAGCTGCGCCGGTCGGGCTATGCCGGGACGATGATCCAGACACGCGAGCATCAAGTTGCTTTGCGACACACCCTTGGGTACGCGACGAAGCCGCAAGTCGAACCGTGATAGGCCGACCAACTGGTCGGCCTATCCGGCCGCCAATAGGGCCTTATCCCGGTCGGCCTATCCGGGTGACCGGCAACCCTGCGATCGGGCTTCAAATGATTGACAGACAATAGCTTGACTCAATATTTTACGGTTGGTTTCGGACACAATAGCCCGCCGCAACGGTCGGCCTATTCCCAGCGGGCGGTGCCCGTGATAGGCCATTCTGGACAATCATAAGTTCGGCATAACAATGGAGCAGTCGTCATGATCCGATATTCATTCACGCTTGCAATCGTGTCAATCGGGCTCATAGCCCTCGTCGCTACTGCGGATGAACTCAAGGTCGAACCCGACAAGGAGAACGTCGTCGCAAGCCGACTCGAAGGGAATTGGCAGCTGCACGAATCGTTGTCGCAGCGGCTCACTGGTAAACCACAAACGCGCACGTCGAAACTGTCGTTCAAATCGGATCCGTCGGTTGCGGGAAAGATTCCAGACAAATTCGCCAAGTTCTTCACGAAACAGAATATGAAGATCTATTTGGCGGGCCATGTCGAGCTTGATGGCAAGAATTGTCCGTTTGTCGTTACCCACATTCGCGGCAATCCACACGTCATGTTCTGGCTCGAACGTGACGGTGATCCATTTGGCAATGGCGAATCCTTCAATGTCATGCTCGCGGTTGCGGATGACACACAAAACGATTTGTTGTTTGTTGGTGGCGATTTCAACAATCAGCCGTTTTCCGCATTTGAACGGATGAAGGTTGAATCAACCAAATGATGCTGAACAAACCGTTGCACACGGAGCCGCGGGGATCATGTTCTACACCGCCTTGGCCGGGAACGATCAGGAACATCAGCTCTGGGACGTCGGCTGGACTGAAATGGACAACACCCGTGCCGCGGGTGAGTTGTTCCAGCAGTTATCACGAGTCGCCCCCTTGCTATCACGTCTGGAACGAGACTACCGCGAGGCGGATTTCGTCCACAGCTCGACCACGAGCGTACTGGCACATCGCTTTGTCAAACGGCCCGGATACGGTGAGGGAAAGGCAAACTATGTGGTAATCGCGTCGCTGGATGGCTTTAAACCACAGACAGTGGATCTGACCATCCACCATGGAACGCATCGCGTCTACGATATGGTTATGCCGGACTACGGATCCCTGCAAAGCACGGACTAATACTTGGACAAGTTCTTAAGCATGGGTATCTGAGGGCGAGCGAAAGTGGGCCCCCAGCGTCCATTTTCCGTGGGCTCGCTACGCTCGGCCCCGGTAAGTAACCTTTGCTACGTAGTCGCGTTACGCGAGCAACCCTTTCACCACTTGCCCGGGAAATAGCAGACGATCTTGCCCCTTGCGGTCAGTAAGCTTCGCGTCAGCGGCAAAGCCGAGCAGGTGGTAGATTGTGGCCATCAGGTCGCCGGGGCTGACGGGATCGTGGGCTGGCGTGGAACCGGTGGCATCCGAGGCGCCGTGGACGATGCCGCCGCGGATGCCGCCGCCGGCGAGCATCGAAGAGAAGCAATTCGAGTAGTGCCCGCGGCCGTCCCCTTGAACGCGCGGGGTGCGGCCGAATTCGCCAGTCCACACCAGTAGCGTTTCGTCGAAACGCCCGGTGGCGACAAGATCGTCGATCAGGGAACACGACGCCAGGTCGAGCGGCGGCAACAGCCGATTCTTGAGCGAAGGAAAGTTGGCCGTGTCGCCGGTCCCCGAGCCGTGCGTGTCCCACATAGGCACGCTCACCGGCTGCTTCGCGCCGTTGTAGTGCAGCGCCCGCTCGTCCTTCCGGTCGGGCCAGTACACCGTCACGAACCGCACGCCCGACTCGACGAGCCGCCGCGCGAGCAGCAGGCTCTGGCCGAAGATGTTGCGGCCATAACGATCACGCGTCGCTTCCGATTCTTTGTCGATTGCCATCGCCGTGGCGAGCTTCCCCGGTTCCGGCAGCAGGAAGCGGGTCCCTTCCTGATCGTCGTACTCAATCCGCACCGGGTCGAGTGACCGGCCGAGAAAGCCGGCGTCTTGCCCGGGGATCAGATTGATTTGCGTCGTGATCTTCCAGGGAAGCGACGCGAACGCGGGCACCGTGGGCGACGCGACGCTGCGCGCGAACACCGCGCCGGGATGCGGCGCGTCGTCGGGCGTCGGCGCGATCTCCCCTTGCGTCGCGGCGCGATGGCCGGTCAGCATCTGATGACAGGCTGAGCCGTGCGCCGGCGAATCGTGTGTCAACGAGCGAAGGATTGTCAGCCGTTCCGCTCGCTCAGCGAGCTTCGGCAAGTGCTCGCAGAGTTGCATGCCCGGCACGCGCGTGGCAATCGGCTTGAATTCGCCTCGAATCTCTGCCGGCGCCTCGGGCTTGAGATCCCAAATATCGAGATGACTCGGCCCGCCGTAGAGATAAATAAAAATGCAAGCCTTCGCCTTGCCCGCGGACGCCGCCGCTTGCGCCCAACTCGCCGGCATGCGCGGCGCGAACAGTCCGGCTGCGCCGCCGAGCGCCAACTTCAAGACGTCGCGCCGATTCCAACCGCGCTGCAGGTCCGCGGTCTGCGAACGAATTGTCAGCATGCACCAAGTCTCCTTCAAAGTACGCCCAATACGTGCTTGGATTGTACTGTGAGAGTGCCGTAGACGAGAATCCAGGAGCGCGTTGTGCGGTGGCACCCGGTCGGCCGACTCCGTCAGGTCGGCATCTCTCATTCGGGGATTGCTTGTCAAGCACCCCTTCTTCGGCGAACTGTGACTGGTAGCCGCAGCCGAAATTCCGGTGACCGCCTGCTCGCGATCAAGGCTGTTCCGTTACGCACCGTATGGTAAGCGGGCAGGGTTCGTTGCTTCCCTTCGCAGGAATCGCCATGACGTCGGTCGGTAATGTTCCCTACGCCTTTTCCATTGGAGAATCCATCATGAACGCACCCCAGTGCCATCCGAACAAGCCCAAGTTGCTGGACCAGGTTCGCGAAACGATCCGTGTGAAACACTATAGCCCGAAGACCGAGGATGCCTACGTTGGCTGGATTCGACGTTACATTCTCTTTCACGGTAAGCGTCATCCGTCCGAAATGGGCGTGGACCAAGTTACTCAGTTTCTCAGCCACCTTGCTCTCGAAGCCCACGTTGCCGCTTCGACGCAAAATCAAGCCTTCAACGCACTGCTCTTTCTCTACCAGCAGGTACTGCATATCGATCTCGGTGAAATTGGTGGAGCCGTCCGAGCTAAAAAGCCAAAGCGTCTGCCGGTGGTATTGACGCGTGAGGAGGTCGAGTCGGTGCTGGCTTTGCTCGACGGCGAAGTATGGCTGGTGTGCTCGTTGCTCTACGGTGCTGGTTTGCGTCTGTTCGAGGCTCTCCAATTGCGTGTGAAGGACATCGACTTCTCGCGCGGCGAACTCCTTATCCGCGACGGGAAAGGGCAGAAAGATCGCGTGACCATGTTGCCAGCGAAGGTCCAACCAGCACTCCGACAGCATCTGGAGATGGCGCGTCGGCAGCACGACTGGGATCTGGCCAGTGGTTTGGGGCGGGCACCGTTTTCACTTGCACGAAACCGTCGTGCAGAAGGCAGTCCGCGAGGCGGCACGCAAGGCCGACATTCAAAAACACGCCACGCCGCATGTGTTTCGCCACAGTTTCGCCACGCATCTACTCCAGGACAACTACGACATCCGGACGGTCCAAGAACTGCTTGGCCACAAGGATGTGAGCACGACGATGATCTACACGCACGTCCTGAATCGTGGGGGACGAGGGGTTCGAAGCCCCCTGGATCGACCGTAGCTGCGCCGGTCGGGCTATGCCGGGGCGATGATTGCTGGCGGCTCGATTACAATCACCGCCGACCACATAGTGCGTTAAACTACCAGACCCCGGCGGAGTTCGCCGCTCGCTGTGCTGCTTCCACTCCGAAGTTGACTTCCGCTACGCCTCAGCCAACTTCTCTGTTCTAGCAGCACAGCGATCCCTTTACCCCAGATCCTCTTATTCAGAGTGGTAAATAGATCGGGGGAAGGCCAGTCCACCGGAGCAATTCGGACCTGCCTGCCGCGCGCCGCTACTTGAAAACTCCCACGCGAATCGCGGCATCGTGCTGGCCCAGTTTTCCCGGTACGCCGAAGCGGCGGACGAATGGCGACTGGCTTGCCGAACTGGACCAGCTGACTCTGAGGCCGCACTGGCCTCCCGAGCAGAGGTACAATTTCGCCTGCATCTACGCCCTGGCTGGTGACCAGATAAAGGATCGCACGGCGGAGCTCCACGATCGCGCCATGCAGTTGTTCGGAAAAGCCGTCGACCTGGGCTGGGACGACGCCGACCAGCTGGCCGCCGACAAGGATCTCGAATCCCTCCGACAGCGAGAAGATTCCAGGAGTTGCTCCGCCGAATCCGGTCTCAGCCTCGATGAGGCCCGTCAAGAACTCGAACGACGATTGAAGGGACGCGATTGGTGCGCGTCGTCCGATTCCGCCTGAAGTTTGCGGATGATCGAGTAAACGAGAACTTTTTTGACGCGACTGTCGTCTCAATTCCAAGCCACGAAACCAAGGATATTCTCGATGCTTCGAACTGCCCTCCGGAGATGTGCAATTCCTGTCGTTGTGATCTTGGCAGTCGTTTTTCTTGCAATGCGGTATGATCGTTGTGCCTCATGTGGACACTGGTACGGACCTGGCCTACCGCACCTGTATCGTCATCTCGCCGTTCCAACATTCTGGAAGTAGTTGCGCGTTTACTTTGTCATCGTACCGGGAGTCAGCTTAGCGACCCAATCGATCGCAACCCGGCCCTCCACGAAGCAGAATTGGATGACGCCGATCGCTGCTATGAAGCCGCGAATGACTGGCTGGCGAACGCGTTCGCAGACCCGGATCTGGCGCAGGATACCCGAGTCTCCGTGCCGATCATGGTGGATATCGACCGGAAGGTGACGCGCCTCTGGGTGACGATCGGCGTCCGACTGACGCGGCTCGAATCCCAATTCGCCACCCCGCCGCGGATCAAGCCGAAGGATGGGGATAGCGATTGGGAGGCTGTCGAGAAGTACAAGCTTCAAGCCGCTCAGTTCCTGATCCCAGTCGATGAGTTTGTTGAAGTGGAAATCCCCGGCCGGCCTCGTGTCGCTCAGCCGGGAAGAACTGCGGCGGCTCTGCGATCAGGCGAAAACGAAAGAGGCCATCCTGTCGGCGCTTCAACGACGCTAACAGTCCAGCGATGAGAGTTGGGGTGAAATTTACGAGTCGTCTTCTGCGGTCGCGTAATGCACGCGGGCGTCGGTCAGCATCGAAATCACGCTTTGCCTGAAGCGGTCGAAGTTCACTGTTTCGGCGACTTGATCGAGTTCCCTGCGCTGCCGGTTCCGTTCGGAGGCAGGCCCATGAGTGTCGATGGACCGTTGAGCTCGACCGCCGTCGCGTCGCGTGGGACGGTCCTCCGGGGGTAGCCGGAATACGGCAACCCCCGGTTGTGCGGCAGAAAAACCCCTTCGGGGTAAATTGCGCGAAACCTTACCCAATTCACTGCCCTCTTTATGCCCCACATCTCCGCTCCACCGATTTTTCGCAATCTGCCGCGGATGCCGGTTGTGCCACCGGGGCCAGTTGCCTCTTTCTACGATTGACGTAGGTTTGAGACACCAGGTTAACCAGCGCGGCGTCGGTGTGCCGCTGGCTCCGCAGGGTGTTTTGAGTTGAGGCCCGCGTTTCATGCTTACATCCGTGGCAGCACTGGCAGTTCCGCTTGACGCACAGGTGCCGGCCCGCTCGGCACTTTGCGAGGCAGGCGAGGAGTGGATCGCCGAGCTGCGGCGGGACCTTCGGACGACATTTGACGTTGATTTCGCCCTCTATGCCGCCGATACAGGGGAGCTGGCGGTTCCTGGGCAGGGCAGGTTCCGCGAGGAGATTGTGGCTCCGGAACTGATTCGAGCCGCCGCAGGCGGGTGCCCGCAGTTCCTGTTCGACGAAGCGGGGATCCTGATTCTGGCGATCCCGGTGCCGCGCCACAGGGAAGTGGTTGTTCTGGCCGTCGCGGCGTTTCAGTACCAGGCCGGTTCGCCGGAATCGAATCGAGCGGCGCGCTCGCGCATTCTGCAGGACGTCGATCCCTTGAGCGCCCCGTTCGGTAACGGTTGCTGGACTCCCCAGGCGCTCGAGCGGCTCAGTCAGGTATGGCTCGACAAGCGACGAGCGGAATCGCAGTCGCAACGCGCGGCGCGGGAAGTCGAGAAGATCACGGAAAACCTGGCATCGACTTACGAAGAAATCTCGCTGCTGCATGGACTGACGCAGAACCTGCGCATTTCCAACAGCGATGACGAAACCGGGCAGTTCGCCCTGCGGCGACTCGCCGATTGCCTGCCCGCGGAAGGACTCGCGATTCTGTTTCATGAAGTCGCCGCGCCGGGCGAAACGACCTACGAAGCGCGTACTCAGCGACGGCTGCTTTGCGAGGGGATCTGCCCGCTGGAGATCGACGAGCTGGTGGCGTTGCTCGGCGACCTGGCATTGCGGCCGAACCATGGGCCGTATGTTGCCAATTCCGACGTGACCGGCACGGGAAGCTGGCCCTTCCCGGCGGTGCGGCAGTTGATCGCGGTGCCGATGGTCGAAGGGCAGAATCTGCTTGGCTGGATCCTGGCTTTCAATCATGTGCGCGGTCAAGAATTCAACACGGTCGAGGCCAGCCTGCTGGCCTCGGTGGCAGTGATCCTGGGAATTCACTCCGGGAACCGCGAACTCTATCGGCAGCAGGCGGAGTTCCTGGCCAGCGTCGTGCGGGCTCTGACTTCCGCGATCGATGCCAAGGACCCCTATACCTGCGGGCACAGCGACCGCGTCGGGCGCATCGCGGTGAGGCTGGCCCGTGAACTGGACTGCGATTCCGAACTCGTTCATACCATTTACATGGCCGGCCTGCTCCACGACATCGGCAAGATCGGCATCGACGAGAATGTTCTCCGCAAGCCAGGTCGGTTGACGGAGGCCGAATACGAACATATCAAGCTCCACCCGGAACTAGGCTTTCGGATCCTGGCCGACATCAAGCAACTCCGCAATGTGCTGCCGGCGGTGCTGCACCATCACGAGCAATGGGACGGGAAAGGGTATCCGCATGGATTGGCGGGCGAGCGAATTCCTTGGATCGCTCGGATCATGGCCGTCGCCGATGCCTACGATGCCATGTCCAGCAGCCGTCCTTACCGCGATGGCATGCCGGCGGAAAAGGTCGACGAAATTATCCGCGAAGGTGCCGGAAAGCACTGGGATGCACGCGTCGTCGACGCCTTTTTCCATGCGCGTGACGCCATCCGCGAGATCGACAATATCAGCCGGGCCAATTTGACGCTCGACGTCGAACGCTGGACGGACTGAGCGCGTTCCATACGCCGGGGCTTTCCCGGAGGCTGCGTCGAGCAATGTACTGCGGGGCAAGAACTCCGGGGCGCACCGGTCCATTCGTCCCGAACGCTGGACGAGATTTCGCCGATCGATTACGCTGCCGCTCATGGCAAAGCGAGAACAGGACCGAGAGGACTTGTTGCGCGAGGCGATCGCACTGGTGCGGCGTGTGGAATTGCGCGCGGGCAAGGAGCAGCAGTCGATCTTCGCCGGGTTTCGCGCCAACGGCGCCGTCTCCATCTACTTTGGCCTGGATCTGGTCCTGCAATTCAACTCCCAGCGGGAACTACGGCGAGCCTATTTTGGGTCGGCATTGATCAAGGCCGACAAGTGCCGGCTCTGGTCACTGACGCGCGAACGGGGGTCCCACGCGGTGCGGCTGGTGGCCGAAGTCTTGAGTGCCGAGGAGCTGTCTCGATTTTTCGCTTCGGCCGAAGAGAAGATCGAACACCTGCGACGTGCTTTGGCGGAACGCGAATTCACCCGCATCGGTCAGTTTCCGGAAAACCAGGACGTGGTCGCCGACCTGCGGAGTTGGCTGGAGACCATGCCGAAAACCGTTGCCCTCGCTTCGTCGCCAGGCAGCTCTTGAAGACTGCCAGGATCCGAAGCCGCAACCTACGGCTGTTCGTTAGGTCCCGCCAAGGTCGGCAGCGTCTCTTCGGCGGCCGGCAGCGAATCGTCACGTCGGGATCGGATTTCGCTTGCGGGTGGTTCGATGTTTCTGCTGCGCGCGCGGATTTCGTCGCGAGGTTTGGGTTTTGGACCACGCTCGGAACGCGGATCCTCACGCAGTGGACGCGGCTCGATTCGCAAAGGATTGTCCTCGACCCGATTTTCCTTGCGATCGGACGAACGCTCAACGAGACGATTCTCAATGCTCGAAATCCGGTCGTCGCGGGATTCGAATTGTTGCCGGGCACGCTTCTCCATGCGTTCCCCGCTTTCCCTCAATCGTTCGTTGCCGTTGCGCTCGGAAATTCCGTGGAGGTGTTCGGCCTGCTGCTGGCGATGCTCCAGGTTCCTTTGCGCTACCTCGCGCTGCCGCAAGATGCTGGCATCCCGGCCGCTGATGCGATCGTCTGGCAATTCCGGCGGCGGCTTGGGAATTCCATCCATCCGCGGCAGAGGGTCTGGTCTCTGACCGGCGGTCGACGGCCCGCGGCGGACGCCACGCATCGCGTCGGCGGAGCGCGCCATTCCCTGATTGGCACGCGGGACGTCTGTCCCCCGTTTCGACATCGATTGGGTCCACTTGCCGGACGACGAACGAGCACCCGCCGGGACGCGGCCGGCGCTCCCCTTCAGCGCCTTCGAGAGTCCCGGGGCTCCACCTGGCCCTGGCCCGTCCGCGGATAATCTGCCAACGAGGATCAGTCCTATCGCCATTCCGACCGCCATGCTCGCGCTGTATCGCATGCTGATTTCTCCTCTTCGGTGATATCGGTAGAACTTCTACCAAGGGAATAACGATTCTCGACTTGTGAAACTACATTTCTCGCTCTACGATTCCCGCCCCCGCCGATCGGCGGAACCATCGGGGCAGGATCCCTTACTACACGATGAACCGGCGCTGGATCAACACGGATTCGCACCCCTATTCATGGGTTCGACTGACGATCGTGCTAGCAATCGGCCTCAGTACCGCTTTCCGCCGATCTGACGCAACCGATTCCAGTCTGTCGTTGCACTCGACTCCAACCTATGACGCACGAGACGCTGGGGGGCTACAAACGACTCCGGAGGCTTGGGCGACGCAGCAGGCACCGACCGAGCCATTCGCAACGCGATGGGAACAGTCGTTGCCACCCGATCAGCTCGCGCCGAGCGGGCCGCTCGTTCCCTTCCCAGAGGAATCGGTACCGGCCGTCGATCTTGTCGTCAGCGATGATGGGCCGAGACCGCCCGCGTGGCAGCTCAGCGGCGGCTGGTTGCCGGCTCGTGGCGGAAACGGTTTCGGCATGGCCGACTTTGACCTCCATCGCAGCGCGTACATCGAATGGTCCGCAGGGAGGCCGCCCATGGCGGTGACTCCCGGTTTCGGTTTCCATTTCTGGAGCGGCCCGGCGGCATTGGACTTACCGTCGCGCGTTTATGACCTGTACCTTGACGTGAGCGGAACGCTTTGGGAATCGGCGCGCACGCGTTTGAACTGGGGGATCACACCCGGATTCTACGGCGATCTTCGGCAATGGGACCGACATGCGTTTCAACTCACAGGCTGGCTGCTTGGCGATTGGGCAGTGTCGGACCGCTGGACGGTCGTGGGAGGGGTGGCCTGGGTGCGGCAATTACGGACCAGCGTATTGCCGGTCGGAGGCCTGATCTGGGCCGACGAGAATCGTCGCGTGGAACTGGTCGTGCCCCGTCCGCGACTCGCGCGCCGCTGGCTCACGACTCGGGACAGCGAATTCTGGTGTTACCTTGCCGGACAATTCGGCGGCGGAAGTTGGGCCATCGAGCAACCGGATGGTACCAACCTGCAGATGACCTACGGCGATCTGAGGTTGACGATCGGTTGCGAATGGAGCGGACCGGGTCGTTGCGCTGGCCAGATCGAAGCGGGGTATGTGTTCGCCCGCGACATCTCCGTCCTGGGCAGTTCGGTTTTTTTCCCCTCGGACACCTTTCTACTGCAAGCCAGCCTGACGCGTTGAGGCGCGCACCAGGACAGACCGACATCGATGCCGCTTTGCACGGTCGTTCCGCCAGGGGTGCCCGTTGCCCTGGACCCAAAAAAAATCGCTCGACGGGATTCCGTCGAGCGATTCAACTTCGGGTACCTGGTCGACGGATTACGATTCCTTTCTCTTGGATTCTTCCTCCAGTTCGGCCAGAAGTGTATCGACAGCGTGGTCCATTTCTTCTTCGCGCACATCCTTGAAACGGATCACACCCTTCGCGTCGAGCACGTAGATGGTCGGAAACGCTTCGACGGCCCATTGCTGGGTGATCGGGCCGTCCTTACCCGTATCGTCGATCCAGAACGGCCAGGTGACTTCCCCATCGTTGATCAGTTTTCGCAGCAGCGATTTTTCGTCGCCAGTGTTGATACCAAACAGAACAAACGGCTTGTCTTTGAGGCGATTCACGAGCGACCGCTCGTGGGGATACATTTCCCGGCAGGCCCCTCACCAATGCCCCCAGAAGTCGAGCACCACCACCCTTCCGCGAAAGTCGCTCAGCTTCAGTTCGTTGCCATCGATATCTCGGCCCTCGATTTCCGGGGCCGTCGCCCCGATCGCCAGGTTGCGCAGGGCAAACAGTTGGGATTTGGCCGAACTGACGATCGCTTCCATGCCCTCAACTCCTTCTGCCATCGCGACGATCGCGTCGAGCCCTTCAGCCGTTCGCTCGTTCAGCCGGGTTGTGTCGTCCTTGAGCAACGACTCCACGACGACCTCCCCCAGATTCGATTTCAACGAGATCAGCTGGTCTTGCGAGAACTTCTGCACCTGCAGGGCGATTTCGGAGCGGCGTTTCCAGGACATCACCAGCCCCATTCGGACCTGGATGCGCGTGGGCAGATCCTCGGATTTTTCCGCCAACGCTTCGAGTAACCGCTGCGCGGAGATCGACAACGACGCATCCAATCCCTCGATCGACTCGCGCAACCGCGGATCGTTCAGGTGCGCCGCGATCAGTTTGTCCACGGCGCGATCCTTGACTTCCTCGAGGTCGGCTTTGCCTGACGACTGTAACACCCATCCGAGTGCCGGAACAACAACCGGGTCGTCGGGGACCGAGTCAACCAGTTCCAGTATCTGGCGTGCGAACGGCGTGTCCCCCTCAAACGAATCGAGTACAGCTTGCTGGGCCTCGCGGGTCTGAGCGTCGTTCAATGCCCGTTGGACCTGCCTCACCGCTTTTTCCCGTTCCGCCACTATCGCGTCGAACTTTTCCTGGGGCGTCGTGTTGGCGGTTACGGCGGGCTTGTTTTCTCCGCTGCCGGACACGGGACCGGCGTTCGCGGGTGGTTTGGCCGGACCACCGCCACATCCCGACACGATCAGCATCGTCGCGGCGCCCGCCGCCGCGATCCGATGCCGAATGTTCGTAGAATTCATGAGTTGCTTCTCCTGTATCAGACTTCGGTTGCACATACCTTCCGGTTGACGCGCCGCCAGCATACCATAACGGCGGCGAATCGGGGTGACTCCTGGGTGATCCCCCGGAAGAGAAATGAGCGACGTTCTCGCCTGGTACCGGCCGAAAGGAGTTCCACGATGGCGATTCCACGATTTGCGAGTCTGCTGGCTTCCGTCTCTCTGGCGATGCTCGGAGCGCTCGGAGCAGGAGTTGACGACGTCCCATCGGCTTCGCCATTAACTCGGAAAGCGACTGCGGAGTTTCATCAGGCGGCACGCCGGGGCGATCTGGCCGCCATCGAGACGATCTTGTCCGAGAAGAAAATCGATATTAACGCAGCGACGGACTACGGCGTCACCGCCCTTTCGCTGGCATGCGATCACGGGCACGAGCCGGTTGTCGCGGCACTGCTCGCCGCCGGCGCCAACCCGAATTGCCACGATCGCTTCTATCGCGCGACGCCGTTGGTCTGGGCGGTCATGCGCAACCGCGTGGCGATTGTCCGACAATTGCTGGATGCTGGTGCGGAGCCTGTCGACCCGGCGCTGCATTTCGCCACGGCCGGCCAAAATCTGGAACTCGTGAAGCAGGCCCTGGAAACGCGGCGGTTTACCGCGGCGGGACTCGGGCAAGCGATGGCTGTGGCCGACGAGTCCAATGCACAAGCGATCCTGATGTTGCTCGAGGCGGCCATCAATGACGACAACCGGGCCGCGGCGACCGAAGTTCGGGTGGCTGTCAGGACCGCCCGCCGGCTGGAAGAATTCCGCGGGACCTATCGCGGTCCCTCGGGCGATCGTCTCCTGGTAAGCGTTCAAGGTGCGCAGCTTGCGATTCGGTTCGCGGCGAAAGTCGACGGCCAGAAGGCCGCGGAGCAGCCCGACGTTCCGTCGCTGGCGTTGGGTGAAGGAGACACCTTTACCGCGGCAAATACCGAATACCAGTTTCGTCGCCAGGACGGAAAGGTCAGCGGGCTTGCGCGCCGCGTCGATGGAGACGTCATGGAATTTGAACGCGTCACCGAATCGCTGGACGATCCGTCCTCCAGCCCGCCTGCGCAAGCCGGTGAGCCGCGGTTGGCGCTCGGCGACGACTTTCCCGTCGATAGCAAAAATTGGCCCGGGTTCCGCGGCATGCTCGCTCGAGGCATCGGCCATGCGACATCGCCGCCGCTGGAATGGGAGGGTGAATCGATGAAGAACATCGCCTGGAAGACCGCCATCCCCGGCTGCGGAACCTCGTCGCCAATCAGTTGGGGCGATCAGATTTTTGTCACAACGGCTGTCTGCGATGGCGACGCATCGGGATTTCGCGTTGGACCTTATGGCGATGTCGATTCCGTCGAGCAGCAGGGCGAATGCCGCTACCTGCTGCTCTGCCTTGACCTGCGGAGCGGCAAGATCCTCTGGGAGCGCGAAGCGGCGCGGGCCGTTCCCCAAGTCAAGCGGCACGCGAAAAGCAGCCACGCCAATCCGACTCCCGCCACCGACGGCAACGTCGTCGTGGCGTTCTTCGGGAGCGCGGGAATTCATTGCTACGATCTGCAGGGTAACGTCAAATGGAGCCGCGATCTGGGGCTGCTTGACAGCGGCTGGTTTTACGATCGCACTTACCAATGGGGCTTCGGCAGTTCGCCGTACCTGTTCGAGGACCTGGTCATCGTGCAGTGCGATATCCAGGACGATTCATTTATCGCCGCATTAGATCTGGCCAATGGCGAAATACGCTGGAAGACCCCGCGCGAGGAAATTCCGACGTGGAGCAGCCCAGTCGCATTCGTCGGATCCGATGGCACGCCGATGGTGGTGGTGTCGGGCACGCGCTGCAGCGCCGCCTACCATGCCCGCACCGGCGAACTGCTTTGGAAATGTGGAGGGCTCTCCGAAATCGTCGTACCGACGCCGCAAGTGACGCGCGATCTGCTACTGATCTGCAGCGGCTATGCGCCGGTGCAGCCGATCTTCACCCTTTCCCATACGGCGCGTGGCGAACTGACCATTCCGCAACCCGCGGAAGCGCAGGCTCCTTTTTTCTGGAGTATCGGCCGTGGCGGTCCGTATATGCCGACTCCGCTGATCCTCGAAAAGAAGCTGTTTGTGCTTGGCAATAATGGGCTGCTTACCTGCTATGACCTGGCGAGCGGCAAGCAACTCCATCGGCAGCGGCTCAGCGATGCGACCTCCAACGCGTATACCGCGTCTCCGATCGCGATCGGCGGGCGGATTTACTGCACCAGCGAGCAAGGGGTGACTGCGATTACTTCCGCGACCGACAACGGTGCCATTCTCGCCCGCAATTCGATCGGCGAACCGGTGTTGGCTACTCCCGCCGTCGCGAAAGGGACGTTGCTCATCCGCGGTGAGAAGCACCTGCTTGCCATCGCGCAGTGAGCCGTTATTCCGCCGGTGAAAACTGCCCGCGGCGCGCAAAACTACCGCGTGGGGCGGGGAGAAACGGGGAGTCGGATCAGCGCAAAGCGATTCCGGCGAAACCGTTTTCGCCGACCACCAGGATGCGTTCGCGCCGCGGCTCGAGTATCAGCTGGTGGATCCGTCCACGGCCTCCGTCCAGTTCCCGCACGCATTCCATGGTCTGCGCGTCGAGGAACCTCAGTCGCCCGTCGTTGCAGCCTGCGATCAGCTGCTGACCGTCCGCTGTCCAGACCAGGCAGCGCGGCACGGAAGCAAGTCGCGTGAATCGCATCAAACGGCCGACGCGGGGCTGCCAGAGCCGTACCGTGCGATCCTCGCTGGCGGAACCGAGGATCGGCTCTGATTCCGGATTCGCACGCGGGGAGAATGCCAGATCGTTGACGGCGCCCAGATGATTGTCCAAGGTACGCAGGTGCTTTGCGTCCGGAACGGACCAGATTCGCAGCGTGTTGTCGACGCCGGCCGATACCACGGTCTGCGGATCGAGAAACCGCACGGTGAGCACGGGCCGCGAATGGCCCTGATATTCTCCAATTTGCTTTGCGGATACGGCGTCCAAGAAAATGGCTTTGCCGCCGCCGCCGACATCGCCGCCGCCGATCACCCACCATTTTCCATCCACGGACCAATCGGCGCTATAAGCAACATCGTCGCCGAGCGACGTGTGGAGCGACCGTTTGCGGTAGCTCCACGACCATAATTCGCAAGCGCCCTGTTCGGCGGGGGTACCGCCCACGGCCAGCAACTGTCTGCCATCCGGCGAGAAACGCAGGTCATGCACGTGGGTAAGCTCGGTCGGCAAACGTCCCATCGCCGCCAGCTCAGGCCAGCTTCGCAATTCGATCCCGGACTGCGATCCGAGCAGCACAGCGTCCCCGTCCGGCGCGATGGCGGCCGCGGTAATCGGTGGTGTGGCCCGCGGTTCGGCCAATGACGGCCAGCCGAAAAGCAGGAGGATTATGGAAAGCGTCATGCGAGTGATTGTAACGTATCTTAGACTTCCATGCCGGAATCGGGGCTGGGTAGGGCAGGCAAGGGCAGGCTCATGCGAGCCAGAACGCCAGCGTATCAGCGAGTGTTTGTCCCAGCGGAATTTGCGGCTCCCACCCGGTGTCGCCGCGAAGTCGCTCGGTGTTGGCGATCGGTTCGTCCCGCGGAGCCGCACCGGTGACGCAGATCGCGCGCTGGGGGTCGGCGAGCAGCTGCAATGCCGTCAGGATATCGCCGGTCCGGCGCCGCAGGCCGCTGCCCAGATTGTAGATGGCCGCTGGCCGATCGATTTCGGCCAACGCGTGATACGCTCGCACCACGTCGCGGACGTCCGTTAAGTCGACGTAGCTTTCCAGCGATTGCACGCGCACCGGCGAGACGTTTTCCGCGAATTGTCGGGCCCACTCGGAGAGCATCATTCGCGACGACTGTCCGGGGCCGGAGTGTTTGAAAGCACGGACGATAATCGCTTCGAACCGGGAGTCGGCGACGGCGTTCAGGATCTGTTGTTCGGCATAGTATTTCGTCCAGGCGTAGCCCGAATCCGGTCGCAACGGCGCCGATTCGTCGACGGAGCCCGATCGCGCGCAGGTAGCGTCGTAGACCTGGCTGGTACTCGCGAAAATCAGCCGCGGGGGGCCGGGCAGCGAGCGCACCAGTTGCACGACATGCGCCGTACCTTCGACGTTCGCACGCAGGGCGTCCGGCGTCGGTGTCGAGCGGCCGCAATCGGCGGGAATGCTGATCGCCGCCAGATGAAATACGACGTCGGGGCGGAACGAACGGATGCGTTCGAGCGCGTCGGCGTCGATCGGTTCGGCAATGTTCCACGGGATCGATTCCGAGTCGGCGTCGCTCGATTCTGACGCAGCACGGGGAGAGGGCGGCGCGGGGTGTCTTGCGAACGGCTCTTGGAGTGATCTTGCGGCAACATCCGGGCGACTTGTACCGAGTACTTCCTCTCCCTGAGCGCGGAGATGCCGCGCCAGGTGCTTTCCCACGAATCCAGCGATGCCAACGATGAGGTTTCGCATTTTTTGTCCGCCGCTGGTAGGTCGGGTCTCCAGACCCGACCGGCGCGCTTCGACTAACAAGTCCTACTTCGGTGATGCGACGTTCGTTCGCGAATCGAGATGGGGCTGGAGCCCCGTCCTACATTCGTCTCGGCGCGTCTCGACCCATCCTACGCTTCGGCGGCGACGCGTTGGAGGTCGGCGTCGACCATCAGGTCGACGAGTTGCTCGAAGGAGGTCTCTGGCTGCCATCCCAGTTCGCGGCGCGCTTTCGAGGCGTCGCCGCGCAGGGTATGTACATCGGCCGGTCGCAGCAGCGCCGCATCCAGTTCGACGAATTCGCGATAGTCCAGGCCGACGCGCGCGAATGCTCGATCGGCGAACTCCCGCACCGAGTGTTTCGTTCCCGTGGCGACCACATAATCGTCGGGGTGATCGTGCTGGAGCATCTGCCACATGGCGCGCACAAAATCACCGGCGAACCCCCAATCGCGATGTGCGTCGAGGTTGCCGAGTTGCAGTTTGCGTTGCTTGCCGTGGTGGATCCTCGCTACGGCGTCGCTGATTTTCCGGGTCACGAATTCCTTGCCGCGCCAGGGCGACTCGTGATTGAACAGGATCCCGCTACAGGCGAAGATTCCGTAGCTTTCCCGATAGTTCACGGTGATCCAATGCCCGTAAACTTTGGCGACGCCGTAGGGGCTGCGGGGCCAGAACGGTGTCTGCTCGTTCTGCGGCTCCTCGCGCACCGACCCGAACATTTCGCTGCTGCTGGCCTGATAAAAACGAATTTTTGGGTCCACGGTTCGGATTGCCTCGAGCAACCGCGTGACGCCCAGCGCGGTGAATTCGCCGGTCAGCAGCGGCTGGTCAAAACTGGTGGGGACGAAACTCTGGGCCGCCATGTTGTAAAGTTCGTCCGGTTCGCTTCTTTCCAGCAATCGCAGTAACGACAGTTGGTCGAGCAGGTCGGCCTGATGCAACTGGATGCGGTCCCGCACGTCGGCGATGCGTTCGAAATTTTCGGTGCTGGAGCGGCGGACCATGCCGTGCACCTGATACCCTTTGTCGAGCAGAAACCGCGCCAGATAAGCGCCGTCTTGTCCAGTGACTCCGGTAATCAGTGCTCGTGGCATGGTGATCCGTTACGGAATGTATCGGGCTGCTATCCTGGCGGCTCGTTGGGTCCAGCGGGTTCGCGAATTTCCGCCTGCGGTTCGGATTCCCGGGGAACGCGTACCAGGCCTGCCAGGGAATCACCTTCGTCCAGCGTCATGATCCGCACGCCTTGGGTGTTGCGGCCGATCACATTGATGTCGCTAGCGGCGATGCGCTGGATCTTGCCGCGCGCGGTCATCATCAGTACTTCATCGGCGCCATCGACGCGGACAATTCCCACAACTTTGCCGTTGCGCTCGGACGTCTTGATATCGCGCACCCCTTTGCCGCCGCGTTTCTGCGTGCGGTAGCGGGTTGACGAGGAAGCATCGCTTTCGTCATCGGCGTCCTCCGCGCCATTGTCGCTCGTTGCGGAGGCGTCGTCCGTTCGTTCGTCGGGCGTTTCGCTCAGATCGTCGTCCTCGGCCTCCTCGCCTTCGTCGCCCCCGCCCGCGTCCAGGGAGGCCGGAGAGTTCGGGCCAAAGTAGGTCCGTTTGCCGTATCCGTTTTCAGACGCGGTCAGCAAGGTGGCTTCTGGATCGGCGACCACCATGCCGACAACCTCGTCCGTGTTCCCGAGTTTGATGCCGCGTACACCCGACGAATTCCGTCCCATGGCTCGTGCATCGGACTGCGGAAAGCGGATCGCCATCCCGTTGGCCGTGGAGAGCACAAGTTCATCGCCCGGTTTGGTCACGACGACATCGACCAGCGAATCATCTTCCCGCAATTTGACGGCGATGATGCCGCCTTTTTTGGGTCGGCTGTATGCCTCGAGCTTGGTTTTCTTGATCAGGCCTTTGCGCGTGGCCATCACCAGGAAATGGCCTGGCAGGTCAAAGTCGCGGACGGTGATGCAGCCCGTGACCATTTCGCCTTCGGCAAGGTTCAGCAGATTGACGATCGCTCGCCCGCGACTCTCGCGGCTGAGTTGCGGCAGGTCGTAGACCTTCTGCCAGTAGACCCGACCGCGATTCGTGAAGAACAGCAGATGCGCGTGGGTACTGGCGACGAACAGGTGCGAGATCGGGTCTTCGTCTTCGGTTCGGGCGCCTTTGAGTCCTTTACCGCCGCGCTTCTGAGCGCGGTAAGTGCTCGAGGGCGTGCGCTTGATATATCCCTTGTGGCTGATGGTGACGACCATCGATTCTTCCGTGATCAGGTCCTCGAGGTCGATATTGCCGAGTTCCTCGCCGGAGATTTCTGTTCTCCGTTCGTCGGCGAAACGGCGACGAATGTCGAGCAGATCGGACTTGATGATCGCCATGATCCGGGCTTCATCGCCCAGGATTTCCAGAAGTTCGCTGATTTCCTTGAGCAGTTCGTTGTATTCGGTTCCCAGGCGGTCCTGTTCGAGGTTGACGAGTTGTCCGAGCGTCATCCGCAGGATGGCTTCGGCTTGGACGGCGGTGAGCGTGTAGCTGTCGGCTTCGCCCCGCTCCCGCTGAAAATCCGCAAACCCCTCGTCGCCCAGGGCACGATGCATCATGGCGGCGGGGCAGGAGACGCCCATCAACGCCGCCTTGGCCTCGGGTTGCGTCTTGGAAGCGCGGATGATCCGGATGATCTCGTCGATGTTCGCCAGCGCCAGCAGCAGTCCTTCGATCGTGTGCTTACGCCGGCGAGCCTTATTCAGCAGGAACTGCGTGCGGCGGCGGATCACGTTGATCCGATGGCGCAGGAACTCCTCGAGCAACTGCTTGAACGTCAGTTCGCGCGGCTTGCCGTCGACCAGTGCCAGCAGGATGATCGATACCGATTCCTGTAAGGGGGAGAATTCGTAGAGCTGGTTCAGGACGATATCGGGGTCGTCGGACTTTTTGATCTCGATGACCAGTCGCACCGGTTCCTTGAGGTCGCTTTCGTCGCGGATATCGGAGATACCGCTGATTCGCCCTTCCTCGACCAGTTCCTTGATCCGTTCGGTGACCCGATCGCGAGCCTGCTGGTAGGGAACTTCGTTGACGATGATGCGGTAGCGATCGTTCTTGAACTCCTCGATGCGCGCCCGCGCGCGAAGCACAACGGTTCCCCGCCCGGTGTAGTAGCCGCGGCGAATCCCCGCGCGGCCGCAGATGATTCCTCCCGTCGGGAAATCGGGGCCCGGCACGATTTCCATGAGTTCATCGATCGAGGTGTCCGGGTTTTCGATCAGACGCACCAGGGCGTCGCAAACTTCTCCCAGGTTGTGCGGTGGGATCGATGTCGCCATGCCGACGGCGATCCCCTGGGCGCCGTTGACAAGCAGGTTGGGAAACTTGGAGGGTAATACAGTCGGTTCCAGATTCCGGTCGTCGTAGCTGGGAACGAAGTCGACGGTATCCAGGTCGATGTCCTCGAGCATCATCGCCGCGATCGGCGACAAGCGGGCTTCGGTATATCGCATCGCGGCGGCGGGCAGACCGGCGATCGATCCGAAATTACCCTGCTTGTCGATCAACGTGTGGCGCATGTTCCATTCCTGCGCCATGCGTACGAGCGTGGGATAAATCACCGCTTCGCCGTGCGGATGGTAGTTACCGCTGGTGTCACCGGAGATCTTGGCGCATTTGACGCGCGCCGCTCCAGGACCGAGATTCAGGTCGTTCATCGCTACGAGGATCCGGCGCTGCGACGGTTTCAGCCCGTCGCGGACATCCGGGAGCGCTCGACTGACGATGACGCTCATCGCATAGGTCAGATAACTCTCTTTCAGCTCACTTTCGATCGGCTGAAACAACAGACGGTCACCGTCCGCCGCGTCCCGCGACTCGGGCCCGCGGTCTTCGGGTGGCCCCCCGTTTTCAGATCCGTCACCAGGAGTTCCAGCGTCGTTCGACAAGGTGATCTTCCTTCTCAGTTTCCAGTTTTGCGTTTCCTTCCCATGGTGCGTTTCCGTCGCACCGCCGGCCGCAAGCAAGCGGCCGGAGGGGGCCGGTCATTACCGGATCGTCGACGGATATCGGCAGAAACGCTCCCTGGAGACGGCACCCTCGCAGGAGCTCCCCCGGAGATACCGTGGGCGGCAAACGCAGGCGGGCGGAAAGCAGTTTTCTTGTGGCCGGATTGTAGCAGGAGACGGCCAACTGAACAACCGGCCGACGTCGTGCGAGCATGTCCGTAACGCATTGTTCCGCAAGTGTTTGCAGCCTCAAGCCAGGTTTTCGGGTTGGCACTCCGTACAACGGACTTCCAAGTCCGTTGCGAGACGTGTGTTGCGACAGACTGGAAGACCGTCGCACCCCAAGTCGAAGCGTTGACAGATCACTTGCTGGCCTGCACTAGCGCTGGGCTTCAAACGCGTCGATGACGCTGCGGGCCGGATCGGGAATCCTGCGGGAGATGTTGGCCTGGTAGTCGAAAGCCACGATGACCGAGTCCGAGTCGGCGGCGATGCGCGCCAGGCGTTCGCTGTACAACATGTGCACCATTGTCAGGCTGCTGTTGCGGAAGCCGGTGATCTTCGCACCGATCAACACGACATCCGGATAGACGATCTGTTGCCGATAGTTGCATTTGATCGACGCCAGGATCGGTCCCAGGCCGGCGGTTTCCATCGGTTTGTTGATGCCACTCTGTTCAAAATAGGCGATCCGTGATGATTCGAACCAGCGGAAATAAACGACATTGTTCACGTGGCCGAACGCATCCTGGTCTCCCCACTGCACGGGAAGACGGATGATCGACCGGAACTCCGCCAGTTCGGCGGGCACGAAGTGGGGTTTCATGACAAACGCTCCCGGGCAATCGAAATGGACTCAGCGGGCTGGGCGCCGCTGGCCATCGATTGTAGCGTCGCTCAACGAATTGCGGAATTCGCCCGGATGTCGTCGAGGAGCGGCGGGGCCGCGAGCGCCGGCCTTGACCCAGCGTTCAAAATCGCGGATCTCGTCGTCGGCCAGCTTGGCGCGTGGCGGCATCTTGTAATCGTCCTCCTGGTAGCGAATCGACCGCAACAGAAAGCTGTTGTTATCGCCGGGAACGACCGCCGGCCCGTTGTTGCCCCCCTTGAGAATCAGCTCGATCTTGTCGAGTCGCAGATTGCCTTTGAGTTCATTCGCCTTTTCCGAATGGCAATCGTAACAGTGCCGTTCCAGAAGCGGCTGGATCCGCCGCGCGTAGAGCTCCTCGACTTTGATCGGTTCAGCGCCCGCCGCCGCGCTAATGCTCGAACCGATGCAGCCAACTCCCGCCAGCAGCGCCAACAGCACCGTCGCGAGTCTCCCGGCGCTGTGGGCCATCCTGCCGCGGCGGCGAAAAAACCAGTAGACCGGCAATCCGAGTACGGTCAAGCCAATCCCGATCATCGACTCCAGCGGATGACCTCGAAATACCTCCCAGAGAAACCAGGCGGTGATCAGCAGGTAAGCGACCGGGACCGCCGGATACCCCCAGGTGCGATAGGTGCGAACGCGATCCGGCAATCGCCGCCGCAGAATAATCACCGCCAGGACCGTCAGCGCGAAGAACAGGTTCGACATGAACACCACGAAGTTCGTCAACAGCTCGAACAGCGAACCTTGCCGAAGGTTATTCACGAGCTGCCGCGCGAATGGCGACTGCGGCTCGATGTCGATTTGTTGCGCGACGATCTTGCCGAGCCCCGCGATGACCACTACCGCAATGCTCATCAGCGCCGTGACCAGGATCGCGACCGCCGGGGTGCGGAACCGCGGATGGACCGCTCCCAGGCTGCGAAAGAAAACACCGTCCCTCCCCATGGCGAACGTGACGCGCGGCGCTTCCATCAGGTTGGAGTTGATGGCGCCGAATGTGCTGCACATGATCACCAGCGACATCGCCGCCGCCGCGCGGGAACCGATCGACGCGCCGAAGACGCTCTCCAGGACCTGGCGGACCGATTGCTCCGCACCATGGTCACCCGCCGCCGCCAACTGCTCCATCGACAACACGCCGTGGTAGGCGATGTTGGCCGAAACATACAACAGCACCAGGATTCCGATCCCGGCAAACAGCGCCAGCGGAATGTTGCGTTGCGGGTCGCGGATCTCCTCCGCCAGCGGAGTAATCCCATGCCAGCCATGATAGGCCCACATCACCGATAACAACGCCGCGCCCGCCTGCGCGGTAAATGTGGTCTGCGCCGGAACAATTGTCGAACTGTAATTCGATGCATGGACGGTCGCGTGCCCTCCCATCGCAAACAGAAAAGGCAGCAGTGCCACCAGAGCCAGACTGAACGCTTTGATCAAAGTGATCACAAGCTGCAGCCGCCCACCCCAGATCACTCCCAGCACGTTGACAGTCGCCAGCCCGACCACAATCGCGCTCACGCAGACAATCTGCGCCGGAAGCGACAAGCCCACCGACGGATCGACATCGAGAAACGCCAGCGAAAACGAGCCGATAAACGCCACCGCCAACGCGCCGATGCCAGCCGGCTTGGCGAAAAGAAATTCGCACCAGCCAAACAGGAACGCCGTGCCGGGGCCGTACGTTTCCCGCAGATAGACGTAGAGCCCGCCTGCCTCAGGAAACATCGACGCCAGCTCGGCCAGGCACAACGTGCCCAGGATGCAGAGCAGTCCGCCAAACACCCAGACGCCGATGATGATGCGGAAATCGCCTACATTCGCGGCGATCTGCCCGGGCTTGAAGAAGATCCCCGAACCGATCACCATGCCCACCACCATCGCCGTCGCGATCCGCGGCCCGAGTGCGCGTGTCAATTCCGACGATCGCTGCTCGCCAAAATCATCCGCCGCCATGAGCGCTTCCTGGGGACAAGGGAACTGCTGGGTCCTGTTCGAGAGGACCGACAAGCACGCAGTCTACCCGTTTCCACGAAGAAAAAAAACCGTCAACAGCCTTGAAACATCCAAGCGGGATTCGCGGTATCTTGCTTGGAGCTCGAAACTTGTTTCGAGTATTAGTTAGCTCGAAACTTGTTTCGAGAGAGAGAGCCTGCGGCGGCCATTTGCGGATCTTGTGTGGTGGTGCTGCATTGGCGGAAAGCGACACGGTTGCGCGGGGCGACTCGAAACAAGTTTCGAGCTACGCAGTTTCGCTATTGCCTGCGGGCGCGGAAGTGGCTACGGTTCCGGACCGGTCCGGTAACGGGCAACGAGTCTGATAGCAGTTTTCTCTCCCTCGCGATGGATCGCCTGCCATGAGCCGATGTTTGCTTTGCTTTGCACGTCGTTCGGTCAGCAACTTGCTTCCCCGCGTCACGCCGCCCGCGATTGTGTCGAACGGCATCGCCTGGGCCGCCATCCAGCTTTCGGTTGTCGTCTCGATCGGCATGGCCGGCGGGGCGCTGGGCGGGCAGCCCCCACGCGAAGAACATGTTGCGGCGGCAAGCCCGACCGATGCCACCACGGATCGCAAGCCGGATCGCGCGACCGGTTCCGCCACCCGCACCGGCTCCGAAACGGGCGCGAAGGCGTCCTTTCCGGCCGCTTTTGAGGAACAGCTGGAGGGCCAGCGCCGTGAACTGGCGGCACGTATCGATCTGCTCAGTCAGACAGCCCCGGCGGATGGCGGCGTGGAAGTCGTTACCGACAACGAGGACGAACTCGAGCGTTTGCGAACGTTGGATTCGCTGCTGGGGCTGCGGCTCGCCGCGCACCAGCAACGGCTGGATATCGATTCCGAGCGGGCTCGGTTGCAGGAGTCCCTGGAAAGGCTGCGTGCGTTCGGTCCGGACGAACCGAAGCCGTATTCATTTCTGTTACTCGACGATTTACGCGATCAACTGGACGCCGAGGTCGACCGCGAACAGGCGGCGAACAGTGATCGCAAGACGGCGGAACAGGTTCTCGAGGCGGTGCGGGATGAGTTCGACCGCAACGAACAGGAACGGCGTCTGGCGGCGGAGGATATGGAGAACAATGACGAACCGGATTCCGAAGCCACACTATCGAGGGAGTTGCGGCTGGCGGTGCTGCAAAGTTCGATCAGTCGCGAGGCTGTGGCGCTTCGAAAGCAGGAGATTGAGCTAAAGACGGCCCGCATCGCGCAGTGCCAGCTGCAACAGACGTTGCTGAACGAGAAACTTGATCGGGTTTCCCAAAATGTGACATTTACCGATCGCGACCTGCAATCGCGGCTGAACGATCTGCAGCGTCGGGCCACGGAGCTGAAACGGAAACTGCGGGAAGCTGAGGGACGGCTGGCGCGATTGGAGGGTGAGCAAGCGTCGGAGTTGCGGCGTCTGGAGGATCCCACGGAATCGTCATCGGCCCGTGGGGAGGTGACGAACGCCTACCGCGTCGCGCGACGCTGCCTGCACGAAGAGATCACGTTGCTCAACCAGCATATGGTGGAGATCGATCGTTATCGCTATTTCTGGGAATGCCGGTTCGCCGTGGTGAACGGGCGCGCGAAGGCGGACGAATTGCCGGACTGGCGCGAACGGATCGGCGAGTTTCTGACGCAATTGCGTCAGTCTGAGCATTCGCTGGCGTTGCGTCTGGACGAATTGCGGCTGGACCAGGCGACCTTGTTTCGCCGCGCGAGCGAGCTGGCCGAATCGAGCGGCGCATCGCGGCGCTGGGTTGACTTTGAGTCGGACCAGTTGCGCCGGTTGTCGGACGTCTGCGAAATGGGCATCATCCAACTCAAGGCCGGCCAGCGCAGCGCGCATCGCCTGCAGGCCGATCTCGACGCGCGGCTTGAACCAGAATCGAATGCCGACTATCTCGGCCCGATGCTTGCGTGGGCCTCGTCGGCCTGGTCCTACGAAATCGCTTCGGTCGACGATCGGCCGATCACGATCGGCAAAATTGTGCTGCTGGTCGTTTATTGCGGACTGGGTCTGATCGTCGCCCGAATCGTCGGGCGCGTTACAGCTAAGAGGCTTCTGCCACGGTTTGGTTTGAACGAGGGCGCGATTCACGCCATCCACTCCATCCTGTTCTACGCGCTCTCGGTGATGTTCGGGCTGTTGTCGCTGGAGGTCGTTCATCTGCCTTTCGCCGCCTTTACGTTCCTCGGCGGAGCGGCCGCGATCGGAATCGGATTCGGCAGCCAGAATATCCTCAATAACTTTATCAGCGGCCTGATCCTGCTCGCCGAACAGCCGATCCGCGTGGGCGATCTCGTCGAAATTGACGGAGTCCAGGGAACCGTCGAGCATATCGGGGCGCGCAGCACGCGGGTGCGTACCGCGAGCAATCACGAGTTGATCGTTCCCAACAGCAAGTTGTTGGAGAACCGCGTCGTTAACCTGACGCTCTCGGATGACCTCGTGCAGACCTGCCTCGGCACCAGTATCGTGCCAACAATGCCCCTGGACGAAGCGCGACGGTTGTTACGGCACTGCGCAGCGTCGCATCCCAAAGTGCTGCCGTCGCCCGAGCCGCTCGTGCTGTTGCGCGAGTTCAGCACCACGGCGGTGGTGTTCGAACTACATTTCTGGTTGCGGATGAACCGTGTGATGGAATGCCGAATCGTGGAGAGCGAGATCCGCGAGACGATCTGCGACGTGTTTCGCGGATCGTCGCCTAAGTCCGTTTCGCGGGATGGGAAACCGGAAAACGCCGGTGCCACCCAGCAACGGCTCGCGGGGTAAAGTCGATCCGCCAGATACGAGCGTCCAGAATCGGCATGGCATCGTCAAGTTTGCACGGATCGTCAAGTTTGCGCAGCCCGACGCTGCCGCACAGACTTTTCGTCGCGCAATTTTCTTGAGCTCATTGCGCTATAGCGGTAGCATGAATCGAACTTGTCCAACTTACGGCGTTCGCCGGTAGACTATTCGACGTTGCATCCGCCGTCGGGATGCGTGTGGTGGGGTTCCAGTACCGGGAATTCTCGGCGCTCGAAGGGCCACGATCTATCGATAGATTACCGGGGCAGGACAAGTCCGTTGTCGGCATCCCAACTCGATTCTTTTCAAGCTGCTCATCCATCGCCAGGAGTCTCGTCATGTGTGTTTTCTCGGCGCGGTATCTTAACCGTCTTGATGTCGGGCAAAAAAAGTTCCCTTACCCTTGCAGGGTGTGCCTCCTGACCCTCGCGATTATCGCTGCAGGGACTGCGGCCGTTTCCGGACAGATATACTTCGATGCGGAGCCTCCGGAGGAGTTCGCCATGTTGAAGGTCCTACAAGCCCGCATGGCCCGTCCTGTGAACTGGGATTTTCACGATGTTTCCCTTGACGATGTGATGCAGTGGGTCGAGTCGACCCACGGAATTCAATCCTTGCTCGACCGTCAGTCGATCGAAACCGCGGGGGCATCCAGCGATACCCCCGTCACTATGACCTTAAGCGGAGTTCCGCTTGCGAAGGCATTGCGGTTGATGCTTCGACCGCACGGGTTGACGTACATCGCGCGCAATGGCGTCGTCATTGTCACTTCGAATGAGGTTGCGGAGGCGAACTTGGTGACGAGGGTCTATCCTGTCAAAGACCTCGCTCAGGTCTCCCGGAGCCGGCAGGACTTCGGCGCGATCGTCGACCTGATCAAGAAATGTACAGGGACTCCCAGGCCGGGCTGGGTGGACGACGGCGGCGTCGGTACGGTCGAACCGTTTCCGGCTGGAATCTGCCTGGGAATTAACGCGACCGAGGAGGTTCACGAACAGATCGTGGGATTGCTGACGGCACTGCGCAACTCACGCGAGGCTCAGGGCCTCCAGGTACTGCATTTTTCCAGGGAGACTGTGCCCCGCGTCGCGTACGAAACGACGCGACCCAATGCCCAGCGTTCGTCATCCCGCGCGAATTCATTGACCAGCGCCCGAGCTCCTTCCGGGCACCTGATGAGAAGGTAAAAAGTTACTTGGGTTCGTCGAACAGTTTCTGGTCGACCTTGTCCAGGATCTTGAACTCGACGACCTCCTGCTTGACGAACGCCTCGCCATCGCGGAGGCTCGCGATTTTGGTCGCTTTCTTGATGCCGCCCATTTCCTTGTAGTCGGAATACGACGTTTCCTGAGTGAATTCCTGGCCATCAAACCCGGCAACCTTGGCGACCAGCTTGATCGGAAGGGCACTCTCTTTGTCAAAGTGAATCGTGAACGATTTTCCGTCGGCTCCGGTCGCCTTGACGGCGACGGCCGATTTTTCACCCGCGAGCAACACCAATTTGAACTGGCCCGACTTCAGCGGCAGAAGCGTGACAGGCACGATCTGCAGCAGGTGATTTCGACGCTCCATCTGCAGTCCTTCTTTGTCGAGCTCCATGACCATACCGCCGAAATTGCGCCAGCCTTTGTCGCCATTGATTACGGTCACACCTTTGAACTTCATTCCACCAAAGTCGCCTTCGAACTCGCCATGGATCTTGTCGGCGCCTTCGGCGACCGTCTGCCCGTTGATTTCGCTTTCGTTGCCGCCAAAATTCACTTTCCCTTTGGTCTTCCAGCTGATGGCGGTCGCGGCCTTCAGTTTCGCTTCACCTCCCAGGGCCTGGATCGCCTTGTCGATGGCGGCGATTGCGTCCGACGGTGGATCCGCGGCGAAGGAGGTGGCGGTCTGGATCGAACAAAAAACAATCGCCACGGCAGTCAGGCAAATCGATTTCATGACATAAGACCTTTGGTTGAATTAGGGAAGAATTCCGCACGATATAAGAACTCCGCGAACCGCATCGTAACCGGGTGAGGACTCCAACCCAACCCCTCAAGGATTAATCGAGTCCTTTTCACCTGAATTTGGGGCGATGGGCCTGAATGAGGCGACGTTCAGCGACATCGCGTCCTTGCATCGTGGCGAGGTCATGAGCCTCGGCCAATGCCGACTCTTGCCAACCCACCCGACGTTAAGCCGCGTTAAGGGGCGCACCAGCCGTCTTGGGGCGCGTCGAAGATTTTGGGTTTGGTGGAGCCCTGGATGGCGGCGATTGCTTTTTCGGCGGCTTCCACCTGCGGCGCTGAACCGTGGAAGTCCATCCGCAGCTCGTACTGGATCTTGCCGCCGGCCGGGATTTTGGCGACGCGGCCTTGCTTGCCTTCGTAGCTGCGCGGATTGGGGAAATTCGTACCGGGCTCCAGGCCGGTCACATACCCGTCCGCGTTGGCCGCCGTGTCTTTCCAAAGTGTGAACCAGGGAAGTTGCGCCTTGTTGTAGATCAAGCTCACGCCGCGCGTTCCGTGGGCGTTGCGGAGCAGTGAACGGGTCGAGCCAGCGGCGTCGGCGAGCAGTTCAAGGAAATAGACCTGTTCGTCGTACCCAGCTTGCGGCGCGGGATAGCTGTCCCAGCCCGCGATGCCGGCGGCGGCACGAGCGTTGCGTGGAACGACGGTCTTGATCGGCGCCACCAGCTTGGACCCGGCGTCGAGCAGCGGGTCGCCGAAGTTCACGTGGTACAGCATCTGCGTCTCCGCTTCCAGCGCGGAAAAATTCTCGATCTCGTCGCGGACCCGCAGGCTGGACTCGCCTACTTTGGTGGTGATGGTTGACTTCATCCGCAGTTTCAGAAAGTGAAATCGCGATTCTTCCACAGTCCCCGTGACGGAAATCTCTCCGCTGTCGCCGTCGACACTGACTTCGACGCCGAATGCCGGTTTGTTGGCGATCCGGCCGTGCAGTGGGTATTTGAGTCGCCCGGTCTTATCGTCGAATTCCGGCGCACCGTTGCTTTCCAGGCCGCAGCGCACCAGCAGTTCGTCGAAGCCGTCCAGCCAGCCCAGCCCGCTCGGCTCGCCGAGATCGACAAACTGCGGGTGCACTGGCCCGCGGACCGGTGAACGCCAGCCGATTTCCTCGCTCCCCAGCCAGGCCTTGCGAATTCCCATGCCGCGCGTCGGCACGATCTCGAACTTGAGCAGGCCGTTGTCGACCTTGATTACTTCCACTCCGTCGCTGGCTCCACCTTGCAGCCGATGCCGAGTAATCGAATAGCCGTTGGCTCGCCCGCCGACGGTTTGCGGTGTGATTTCGCTTAACTTGCTACTCGCGGGATCGGAAAAGTTCACGGTTTTGGCTGCCATGGCGCTGACTCCAGAATGAGGGAATCCAACGAGCCACGCCTCGTTCACCGCCGGGCGGCACCTGCCGTCTGTCTGCCGTCCGCGGTGCTGAAGCATCGCTCATCAAGATCACAATGTACGATGCCCGTCGTTACTTTGCCACCGTCCCGACCGCATATTGCCTGGGCTGCCAAAAGCGAATAAAACAAGCACTTTCCCGCACCAAGTCAGCCGCATTCCTAGAACTGGTTCAAGCCAGTGGAGTTTCCATGATCGCGTCGAATATTTTGAAAAGTGACAACGTTGGTAAAATCCTCGGTCGAGCCCTGGACAAGGGCCAGGGCCTGCTGCGGCTGACACCGACCTGGGTGCCGCGGAGCTTTCTGCACCCGGGACGCCGCATCAAATTGCATCCCGCCGATCTTTATGCCTACGGCGCTAATCGGGGCGGGATTGACGAGCGGTGGTTTGCGAGTACCACCGAAGCGGCCAACGAAGGACGCGTCTGGCATGAAGGGCTGAGCTTCGCTTCTTTTGACGGCAAGTTGTTTACGTTGCGCGACGCGGTCGCCGAGTCGGGCGATCGGCTGGTCGGCAAAGCGATGTTCAAGAAATACAGCCGCTGGCCGGTCTATTCAAAATTCTTCGACAACATGGGCCCGATTCCGCACCATATGCATCAGGGGTTCGCCCACGCGAAATTGACCGGCCAGGAAGGAAAGCCGGAGAGCTATTACTTCCCGCCGCAGTATAACAACGTCGACAACAACTTCTGCTACACGTTCATGGGCCTGGAGCCCGGTACGACCAAAGACGACGTGCGCCGCTGCCTGGAGAATTGGAACAAAGGCGATAACGGGATCCTCGACCTGTCGCGCGCTTATCGATTGAAACGCGGCACGGGCTGGCTGATTCCACCCGGTGTGCTGCACGCGCCAGGCTCGCTTTGCACCTACGAACCGCAATGGGGCAGCGATGTGTTCGGCATGTTCCAGTCGATCGTCGAAGGCCGCTACGTACCCTGGTCGCTGCTCGTCAAAGACGTGCCCGCCGACAAACACCAGAATCTGGATTTCATTATCAGCCAGCTGGACTGGAACAAGAACGTTGATACGCATTTCAAGGACCATAATTACATCGAGCCGATTGTCGACAAGAAGGCCAGCGGCGACGGCTATACCGATCGCTGGATCGTGTACGGCACGATCGACGGCCAGCAGCTGTTCAGTGCCAAGGAACTGACCGTGGAGCCCGGCTGCAAATGCACGTTGAAGGACCCCGGCGCCAGCGGTTGGATCACGGTGCAAGGCAAGGGGCGGATTGGAAAACTGGCGTTGCAGACGCCGGCGATGATCCGGTTCGGCGAGGAAACCGAGGACGAGGTATTTATCAGTTTTGAGGCCGCCACACAGGGCGTGGAAATCGAAAATACCGGTTCCGAGCCGCTGGTGGGCCTGCGGTATTTCGGTCCGGACGTGCATAAGAAACTACCCAACGTGGGCGACCACAATAAATAGTGGGAATAATAAATAGAGGGAATCTGACCATGATCACCGCAGCGCGCAACAACTACCCCAAACTGCACAACGCCGCCTGGCCAGGAGTCGTCGGCAAGGGCTCGCCCGACGCCGAACCATTCATTGAACTCGATAAGATGCTCGACCTGACCGCGGCGGCGGAAGTCGACGGTGTCCGATTCGACGGAGTCGACCTGTTCCTGTTCGCGCCGCACGTCGGTATCGATGCCAGCGACGACGATCTGAAGTCGCTTGCCGATCGCGTCGCCAAACGCGGCTTGCGGATCGGTTCGGTCGTCGCGCCGGTCTGGCCTCCGACCGGCGGCGGATCGGCAATGGGTTCCGAAGCGGAACGCGGACAGTTCGTTGAGCAGGTCCGCAAGGCTTGCCGGATCGCCCGCCGGTTGCGGGAACTTGGTATTCGCCAGGATGGTATCGTGCGGATCGACTCGGCGTGCGGACCCGGCGACTGGATCCAAGCGACGGAAACGAACCAGAGGCGGATTGCCGAGACGTTCCGATGTGCCTGTGACGTGGCCGCGGACGCCGGCGAACGGCTCGCGGCGGAAGGGGAAATCTGCTGGGGCGGCATGCATAGCTGGCGACGGATGATCCAGTTGCTGGAATTGACCGACCGCCCCGGTACGATCGGCTTTCAGGCGGACATGGCGCACACGCTGCTCTACACACTGGGCTACAATGCGGCGGAGGATCGCATCTTGCCCGAGAACTACGGCTGGAAAGACGGACAGGTGCTCGACGCGGCACTCAAAACGCTGACCGCCGCCTTGCGACCGTGGACGATCGATTTCCACGTGGCTCAGAATGACGCAACGGTCAAGGGATCGGGGTCGCACGATAAGACAGGCCGCCATTGCCTGGCCACCGACCCGAACGGCAAGCTCAATATCGCGCACCACGCCGGATTCTGGCTGCGCGACCATTACGGCAATGTGACCCGCCGCATCCGCCATATCTGCTGGGACGGCTGCATGTTCCCCAACGACGTCATGATGAAGCCGCAGACCTGGAACGATATCCTCCGGGCCATGATCGCTGTGCGGGATGCTCACGGCTGGGCGGAGTGATTCGGCGGTAGTTTATCGGCGTGAATTTGCGTTGTGGCCGCTCGAAACAAGTTTCGAGCTACGCGCCGCGAGCTGACCGCATCCGGCATCGACGTCGAGACCTCTCGGCTGCCGGACGGTGCTGGGAATACCCGACTGCCTCAATGCCAACTGGAACGCCCGCAGCCTGTCGATCGACGCGGCCGTTCCGGCATAACCGGCCGTCGTGTTCAAAGGGATCAGATTGACGTGAGCCTGGATGCCGTCCAGAGCCGTTGCCAATCCTCGGGCGTGATCGATCGAGTCATTGCGGTCGGCGATCATGGTCCATTCGATAAGGATCGTACGGCACAGGCGGCGGCAGTAGTAGCGGCAGGCATCGAGCAACTCCTGCAGCGGCCATTGCCGGGCCGAGGGAATCAGCGCCTCGCGGTCCCGTTGATTTGCGGCATGCAGCGAAACTGCCAGTGAGCACGGCTCCGCTTCGTCGGCCAGTCGCACGATCCCGGGGATCACTCCCACCGTGCTGAGCGTAATTCGCTTCGCGCCGATCGCCAGCCCGTTGCGGTCTCGCATCACCGACATCGCCTGTCGAACCTGATCGTAGTTCAATAGCGGCTCCCCCATCCCCATCAGCACAATGTTGCGCAGCCGGATGCCCCTTCCGCGCATCGCCTTGGTCCCGACGGGCTCGCGATCTCTTCCCGGTTGACGCTCGTTTGACGATCGGGCCTTGGCCGGCCCGCCCGTGTCCTGGCGGCGCAGTTCCTGGTCCAGATGGTGCGCTTGAGCGACAATCTCGCCGGCGGTGAGATTGCGTGCAAAGGGAGCCTGTCCTGTGGCACAGAAGACGCAGTCCAGCGGGCAGCCCGCCTGCGTGCTGAGGCAGGCGGACGTCCGGCCCGCGTAGCGCATCAATACCGCTTCGATGCGAGCTCCACCCGCGACAGAAAACAGGAACTTTCGCGAGAACTGATCCGTACTGTCGCGACTTGCGATCAAATTGCATTCGGCCAATTCCAGCCCGTCCAACCGATGCCGCATCCGTTCGCGCTCGACGATCGGCCAAGGCAACGCATCGAGGATTGCTGGCAGGGCTGCCATTCCAGGCTCGAGCTGCAAGCATGACCAGAATGGTCGAATCTGATCCCGAGCGAACCCGCGAACCCGCATAAGGGCCTGGAATTGTTCGAATCGCAGGCCTCGCAGTTCATGGGACTCCGCTACGTCGGGGGGGCGTTGCCTTTCTTGGTCGGTGCGTTCTGTGCCGCGACCGCAATTTGTGCTTGACCTTGAATCCATGCTGTCACTAAGATTTCGCCCCCGGTTACCCGCGGCGTAGGAATTGCAACTTTGGGATGGGTCGATTCGAGTAGCGAAGGAAGGGGCCAACGTGGCTGACCATCGGACGAATGCACGCAAACGGATTCTGTTCCCGTGCCTGCATGTCTCCTCGTTCATCCAGAAGGACCTGGACCTGTTGCGATCCGAGTTCGATCTGATCACGCCCGATTGTCGCACGTGGACAGGAATGTTGTCCAGTCTGCGGCTGGTGGCTGGCGTCGATGCCGTGTTTTGCTGGTTCGGCAGTCTGCGTTTCTTGCCGCTGGTAGTGGCGGCACGAGCTTTGCGCAAGCCGATTGTGGTCGTCGCAGGCGGTTACGATGTCGCGTCGGTACCGGCGATCGGCTATGGAAACATGGTGCATTTTCGTTCGCGGATCCTGGGACGCTGGCTGTTTCGATGCGCGAGCCAGGTTGTTCCTGTTTCAAATTCGGCTGCCAGGGAGGCGGTAGCCAATGCCGGTGTTCCTCCCGAGAAGTTGCATCTGATTCCGCTTGGTTTTGACTTCCGCGAAGAGGGCCTGCCGCTCGATCGTCCCAAGCAGCCGTTGGTCGCCACGCTGGCCTTCGGCAACCTCTCGTCGATCGAACGCAAGGGAATTGCGCAGGTCGCCAGGGTATCCCGCTTGCTTCCCGACATTCAATTTGTGATTGCCGGGCGCTGTGACGCGGCGGCCGAGGCACGGCTCCGCGAACTGGCCGGCCCCAACGTTGAGTTCCGCGGATGGATTTCCGATGCGGAACGCCGCGAGTTGTTCGCGCGCGCCAAAGTCTACCTGCAACCGTCGATTCACGAGGGATTTGGTTGCGCCGTGGCCGAGGCCATGCTGCAGAATTGCATTCCGGTGGTATCGAACGCCGGAGCGCTTCCGGAGGTCGTCGGGCAGACGGGCTATTATGCTCCGGCGGAAGACCTCGACGCGTTGGCGCGGCAGGTCCGAGCGGCGCTGGTCGCGCCACCGTGCCTGTCCTCCGAGTCCCCCCGCACTCGCATTGAAACACGCTTCGCCGCCGCCGATCGTAACCGCCAGCTGCTTGACCTGATGCGGGTAATGCTGGCGTCACCTGCCTGCGACGCGCCTCGCGCCGCCGCCGCTTGACGCAAGTAAAAGCGATGCAACGGTGCCGCATTTCCAATCAAGGCGCCGGGAGAGCGACCTGGTCCGGACCCATTAGGTAACCGAACAGGTCCCGGATCTCATCGGGCTGCAGGTGCTGCAACAAGCCCTCCGGCATCATCGAAACTCCCGAAACCGACCGCTTCTCGATCTCGGAAACGGGAACGACGATACGCTCGATGCCGGTCTGGATGGTGATCGCATTATCGGATTCGCCGGCCAGCAGGCCGGTGACGACGCGGCCATCGCTGGTAGTGACAACCTGCAGCTGATAGTCCTTGGCGATCGAGGAACCGGGGTCGAGCAGATTTAAAAGCAGATAATCGAGATTGGTGCGTTGGGCGCCGGTAAGTTCCGGACCGATGGGCGTGCCGCTGTCGAACAGACGATGGCAATTGGCGCAGCTCCTGGCAAACAACGCCCGCCCGCGACTTCGGTTCGCCGACTGAAGCGACTCCGTAGTCAGTTGCTGCTTTAACTGTGTGACCAATCGCGTTCTTTCCGCGGGAGTTTCACGAACCTGTCCCCAGAGCTGGCGGACTTTGGCCGAAAGCGATTTGTCGCCCAGGCTGTGAATCTGTCGAGCCGTAAACGCGGAGAGCTCCGACGGTCGAATGCGATTCCCCTCCAGCGCATACATCAGGGACCGTGCCCAGCTCGCACGAGCCGACAGCGTCTGCAGGATCTCCTGCCGCAGCGCGGCATCGGCGGTGCCGTACAGTTCAAGCAGCGCCCGTGCCGTCTCGGGATGGTTGTATTCGGCCAGACCACGCACCGCCGCCGCACGGGTCGTCGGATCATCGAGCAGCTCCAGCAGCTGCCGGTCGAAGCCGGGAGTACGATTCATCACCAGAGCATGAATCGCGCGCTGCCGGTCGGAGTCAGGACGCAGGCGATCGGTCGCCTGTTTCCGTAACGACGCAATCGCGTTCTGGTCGTTGAAGTGCAAGGCCAATCGCAGCGAAAGCTGCTGGATCGCTTCCTCGGGGGATCGACGGAGAGCCGCGTAGATTTCGGGCCAGGCGTCCGGCATCGAGTGGTTCCGCGCGCCTTCCAGGCCGGTGAGTATGCCCTCGAGCAGCACTCGGATCTTGGCCGGCTGATCGACGGTCGGCAGCGCGGCGACCAGCAGTTCCAATGCCGTCGGGTTCGACGGCATTGCCGCAACGCGACGGGCAATATGTCTCCCGACGATCCCGATCCGCGACTGTACGCCCAAGCGCACGTACCGCTTCAAGTCGTCGCCATGCAGCGGTTCGATACCGTACCAGAGCAGCAGCGGGATATTCCGGTCCGAATCAAACTCGCCGCGCGCCGCGAGTGATTCCGCCAATTCCCATCGCTGCCCCAGTTCCAGTCGCTGCAGCAGGCAGGCGAGCTGCAGGCAGACGAGCGCGGAGGAATCACTGCGCGCCCGATGCACATAGCGTTCGACGCGGGAGACCGCACCCGCCCCGAGAAGCGGATTCTCCCCAAGCAACCTGACGGCCCAGGCGCGGAGATGCTCCGAGGGATCGTCCAACAAAGCGACCAGCAGGGGCTCATCGGCGCCGCCCGTGACATGCAAGGCCCAGAGCAGCCGCAATCGTCGCTCGACGGAGGGTTCATCGGCGAGCCGCCGCCGCAATTCGGCGACCGTGTCCCGCATGTCGATCCCCGCCGCGAACCGCTCCTGCAAGAGCCGGCGCGCATGCCTTACGTGCCAGTCGTTGCGATGGGACTGCAGATCGACCAACTCTGGAATCGACAAGGTTGCCAGATCGCGCTTGAAGGGGGTCGTCTTGCCATAGCTGATCTTGTAGATGCGGCCGGTGCCGCGCTGGGTGTTCACAACGCTGTGGCACTCACCGGTATCGGACCAGTCGCTGGAATAGACCGCGCCGTCCGGACCGTATTGCAAGGTGACACCCATATACCAGCGGTCCTGGGCGCGGAGGATATCGGCGCCGTGCGAGGCGCGATAACCCGACCCATCGCGTTGGAGGAGGTCGTTGTTGATCCTCCGCCCGTGCAGATTGTGCATGAACACCGTGTTGCGATACCGGTCGGGCCAGTTGTCCCCCAGATAGACCATCGTCCCGCAATGCGCATGACCGCCGCCCGCAGCGTCTTCTTCGGTCGTCCCGATTCCGTCGACGATACTGCCCTTGCCGACGAAATGCAGGTGGTCGGCAATTGTTGCGATCCGCTGATAGGCGTAGCGGCTGGATTCCCGATTCCTCCACGGCTCGTAGTGCGCGCCTTGAATCACATGGTAGAGATGGGGATCGACACAATTGCAGACGAACGCCTGACCGTAATCGTCCCAGTCGATGCCCCAGGGATTCGTTGTACCGTCCGCGAACGGCTCGAATACGTGCCGCACGGGATGATACCGGTAAACACCGCCGTCGAAGCGAATCCGCTTTTCGTCCGGCGTGCCGGGCTTGCCCACCTCCGACCAGTTCGTCCGACCATGCGTGCCGTACAGCCAGCCGTCCGGTCCCCAGGCGACCGCATTGGCAAGATTATGCGAATTCGCGTGATTGCCGAATCCGTCGAGCAACAAAACGGGCTCGCTGTCCGGCCGATCGTCGCCGTCGCGGTCGGGGATGAAATAGAATCCCGGCGGCGACATCACCCAGACCCCGCCAAATCCGATCTCCACTCCGGTCACATAATTCAACTGATCGTAAAACACCTTCCGCTTGTCGAATCGGCCGTCTCCGTCAAGGTCCTCGAGGATGATGATCCGATCCCCCGGTCGCGTGCCGTGGTTCGGGTAGTTATACGCTTCCGCGACCCAAAGCCGGCCACGATCGTCGATGCAGAAGCCGATCGGCTGCTGCACATCGGGTTCACCCGCAAACAGGGTGACGTGAAATCCGTCGGGTACGACCATCGTTCGAGCCGCTTCCTCGGGGGCCAGCGGCTGCGGCGCGCCGGTGGAAGTCGCCGGGGTCGGGGCATTGTTCTGGTTGCTATCCCGATCGGTATCTTGGGCCGATAATACCACCGTCCATCCTCCACAGACGGACAGGGCGATGGCGGCGTGAACGACGGTGCGAAGGACGGCGCGAAGGACGGCGATGCTCATGGAACTGCCTCAATGCGGGGATGTTCCGTCCGGGAGCTTACGGTCAGGTGTCTCTTCCACGACATAAGAATCGATGACCTGACTCGTTTGCGTCGTCGTACCGGTGTTCGTCCAGCCTTGCTGGAACGAGGTGAACTGAAACCGCGATCGGATCCATTCGGCGGCGCGGCGTTTGTACCAACTTCGACAAAAGGGAATCAGCAGGCTCATTCCCACCAGATCGGTAATCAGTCCTGGAGTAATCAAGAGCAGTCCGGCAACGAAGATCAAAGCGCTGTCGGCTAAAGATTCTGCGGGAAGACTTCCTTGCCGCAGGTCGGCCTGCACGCGTTGTAAGGCTCGCACCCCCTGTCGCCGAACCAGATACGAACCGATCGCGCCTGTCGCGATCACAAGCAGCAAAGAGAACCGCCAGTCGGTGACCGAGCTCACCCAAAGCAACAGCGTCAGTTCGACCAGAGGCAGAACCACGAAGATCGCGAACAGGTAGAAGATCATCGCGCTGTCATTTCTCGCCGAGGCAGTACAGATTCTCCATCGTGCGAATGTAAATCCGCCCGTCCAGGAACACGGGTGTGGCAACGACAAATTCACCGTCGAGCGCATTGGCGGCAAGAACCTTGAACGTGTCTCCCTGGGCAAGCACAAACGTCTTGCCATCCTCGCGGGTGACATAGACTTTGCCGTCCGCCAGGATGGGAGAGGCACTGTACGCGTTGCGGTTTGGCTCGGGATTGCCCGACCAGATGGTCTTGCCCGAGGTGGCGTCAAGACAGGCGACTTCGCCACGATCCGTGCAGACGTAGACTCGACCGTTCTGAGCGGCCGGCGTAGGCACATCCGCCGAGACTCCATCCCTTTGCCAGACCACGTGCGAACGGGTCACATCGCCCGAACCGCCTGTCTTGACACCCAGCAACACCTGCCCCCGCGCGTACGGGGCGATCAGCAGATCGCCAGATGCGACGGGGGACGCAATCGATCGAAAGTAACGGTCCTGTTTCGGATTCAAGCTGCCGACGCGCCACAGTTCCTTGCCATCCTGGGCTTGGTGAGCGGTAATATGATCGGCGCCCAAGACGTAGATAAGTTCGCTGTCGCCGTTTCGAACGACGACCGGCGTTGAATAGCTTTGGGCAGCCTCCTCGGGGGCGTCCACGTTTCGATCGACCTTCCACAGCACATTGCCGCTGGCCCGGTCAAACGCTGCCAGATAGGAGGGGCCGGTTTGCATGCAGGTCACGACGACCGCATTCGACGTCAGCACCGGCGAACTGCCCAGGTCCCACCACAACGTATCCTCGCCATACAACTGCTGCAGATTATGGTGCCAGAGGGCCTTGCCTTGAAAGTCAAGGGCCGCGAAATCGCCACTTTTGAAATAGACATAGATCCGTTCGCCGTCCGTGACCGCCGAGGGGTTACTGCCGGTTCCCTTTTTGTGTTTGCCTGGACTCTCTTTGCCGACGGCGGTACGGAATTTTTCTTTGCCATTGCGATCGATGGCCACCACGAAATTTTCGTTGTCGGCGCCGAACGTCAAAACGATCGTATCGCCCCAGACTACCGGAGTTGACGCGCCGCGCCCGGGAAGTGGCAGTTTCCAGCGTACGTTTTTTCCGGAACCCCATTCGGTCGGAAAGCCGGTTCCCGGCGCGACCCCGTTCAGACCCGGTCCTCGCCAGTTCGGCCAGTTCTCCCAGGCCCAACTGGGAATCGCGGCCAGCCAAGAAGCGGTTACGCAAATCAGGGTAAACGTCGTCCAAATTCGGCTGTTCATCACCGATTACCTCCTCCGGCCGCGCGGTAAGACTTATCCAGTTTGCCAGTACAGTTGCCCGTCGGGCCAATCCTAGGCGACGAAGGGTCAGAAATCAACCAACGATTCTTGCACGCCGATGCGCCGGATTGAATTCCCGCCGGTTTCGATCCCCACCGGGGCGACGCCTACAACCGATCGCGTTCACGCGATAAACTGTGTGTCACCCCAGGCCGAACAGGCCGAATGACAACTTCGGTAAGAAGCGGCGGGGATTGCGCGCGACAACCAATGGCCGCGCGAAGATAAATAGTGCGGAACAAAAAAAGAAGGACTCTTGCTCGCCGCAACAAGAGCCCTTCCAAGTCAGGCTGTCCAGCGTGAGGATAAATCCTCCGCCAGAGACCCACAGCCGTAGAGTTCCTATCGGGTTTCCCAGAGCGGTGACTTGAGAACCCACTAGCGGGGTCCGTTTATTCGGCCGGAGTACGCTCAACAATGAACAAGATCGCCAAGCTGGCTTTGGAAGACGGGACAGTGTACAACGGAATTTCCTTCGGCGCGGAAGGCGAGATCGACGGCGAAGTCGTTTTCAACACCAGCATGACCGGCTATCAGGAGATTTTGACTGACCCGAGTTATCGCGGCCAAATTGTGACGATGACCTGTCCCGAAATTGGCAACTACGGGGTCAATCCGGAGGACGTTGAAAGTCACCAGCCGCACCTCGCGGGATTCATTGTTCGCGAGAACAGCCGCGTCGCCAGCAACTTCCGCGCGAAGGGTGACCTCAGCTCGTACCTCCAACAGCACGGTATCGTTGGCCTGGAAGGGATCGACACGCGAGCACTGGTTCGGCGTATTCGGACGTTGGGAGCCATGAAAGGAGTCGTCTCGACGATTGATCTGGACGACCGCCGGCTGGTGGCGAAAGCGATTGCCAGCCCTGGACTGGTGGGACGCGATCTGGTCCGCGAAGTCATCCCAGACCAGGTTCGCGAATGGAATACGCCTCTGGGAGGCTGGTTGCCTGGAGAAACGGCGCCCACGGTCGCCGGTGATCGGCCGATTCGCCATGTCGTCGCCCTGGACTATGGGATGAAATGGAATATCGCACGTCACCTCACCTTCCAAGGCTGTCGCGTGACAATTCTGCCCGGCAAGGCCACTGCGGGTGAGATTCGGGCGCTACAGCCCGAGGGAGTTTTTCTGTCGAATGGGCCCGGCGATCCCGAACCACTGGACTATGCCATCGGCGCAATCCGGGAAATTCTGGGCGAATTCCCAATCTTCGGAATCTGCCTCGGCCATCAATTGCTTTCCTTGGCCTGCGGTGCCAGGACGTTTAAGTTGAAGTTCGGTCACCGGGGCGCCAATCAACCCGTGCTGAACGTTTTGACTGGAGCCGTCGAGATTACGGCCCAGAACCATGGTTTCGCCGTCGAGGAGTCTTCGCTCCCCGAGTGCCTCGAGATCACCCACCGCAACTTGAACGATAATACGATCGCTGGTGTGCGGCATCGCAGTCTCCCGGCGTTCAGCGTGCAGTACCACCCCGAAGCCTCCTCCGGACCGCACGACAGCGCCTACCTGTTCGACCAGTTCCGCGCTCAACTCGACGCCGGTAAATCCGACCTCGCCGAGGTCAAGGCCTAGTATTCCTCGCCAGGCACCTGCCAGGACGACGAAGAGGTTCACGCCAAGACGCAAAGTGCAAAGAAATAACCGACGCACCCTGAACAGACAGGTCTTGCTCTTTTAACTTCCCCGCCCATCTTCCTCTGCGTCTTGGCGCCTCTGCGCGAAAAAACCTCTTCCTGAACGAGCCTCGGCGTGAAAACGTCGCAGCGTGACCTAGACCGTCGCGACTTTGACGCAGTGGATCGGGGGCAGCGAATCGAACAGGCAGTCCCACTTTTCGCCGCCGTCGTGGCCGATCCAGAGCTGCCCGGTGGTGGTTCCGAAATAGAGTGCCGGGGACTTCAGGTCATCGATATCCATGGCATCGCGATCGTATGCATGCAGAGTCCACCGTTGCCAGGTTGCCACTGCCGCGCGTGCTCATGGTTACTGATGCCTGGAACCATTTCCCAGGAATCGCCGGCGTCGCCGCTGCGGAATAGCGCAGCCGGTTCGGTACCGCACCAGAGCTCGCGGCTGTTGTCGCCCGGTTCGAGCGACCAGATGTTGGCCAGCGCCCGTCCGTCATCCTTCGGGAAGGCCGGTGCGGATTTGGTCTCCTTGAATTTCTTCCTTAGATCGGTCGAGGCCAGGAGTTTCATGCCGAAGAATGCGTTGCAACTTGACGCGTAGATTCGCGGCTTCTTGCGCGTGTCGATCAACGTCAAGTACACCGCGACGCCCGGGCCGAACGGGCCGCGCAACGCCTCGCGAACCGTGCGCGCAGGCACGAGAACTCGGGACGCTCCGGAACACTCCGGACGCAACACGGAAGGGATCAGTACGGCAATCAGCTCCAAATCATCCAAGGAGGTAATCGCCGAAGGTGACGTTGTGGACTCGTCCCCCGATTGTAACGGGGCGCCACGAGCCACGAGAGCATCTCAAACAGGTCGCCTGGCGCCGACGCTCACTTGGTAGCGCCGAATGCTTCCGGCGGCGTCTCGTCCGGCACCCCTAGCCGGGCTCGTTCGGCATCGAGCTGCCTGCGCAACGCCTGGAGCACCTCTGCGTATTGCGGATCGCTATGGAAGTCACGCAGCTCCTGAGGGTCCTTTTCACGATCGTAGAGTTCCCAGTAATCGGGTCCGCCATGGAAAAAATGCACCAGTTTGTAACGGTCGGTGACCAAACCGTAGTGGGGTCGCACGTGATGCGGCTGCGGGTATTCATAGTAATGGTAGTAAAAACCGGTGCGCCAATCCTGTGGAGACTCGCCGCGGAGAATCGGCAAAAGGCTTCGCCCCTGCATGTCCTCCGGCGCGGCAATGCCCGCGGCTTCGAGAATGGTTTGCGCGACGTCCAACACACTGGTTAACTGACGGCTGACGGAACCGGCGGGCACCTGGGCGGGCCAGCGTACCAGCATCGGAGTCCGCAGCGACTCCTCAAAGATCCATCGCTTGTCGAACCAGCCATGTTCGCCAAGAAAAAATCCCTGATCGGAAGCATAAAAGACCAGCGTGTTTTCCGAGAGCTGCTCGTCATCCAGAAACTGCAACACGCGCCCGACTGCTTCGTCTACACCTTTGACGCAGCCCAGGTAGTCGTGCATGTAGCGGTTGTACCGCCAGCGAACCAGGTCGTCTCCCTGAGGCACAGAACGTTCGTACGATTCATTGCGAGGCTGGTAATAGGCGTTCCAGTCGCGCAATTGCTGCTCATTGATCCCCGGGGGCGATTTGAACTTGGCATCCAGCGGACTGAAGGTGTCGCGCAGCGACATGTCCTGCTCCCGTACCGCCGCGCCTCGATTCGCGTAGTCGTCAAACAGCGTGGACGGCTCGGGATAGCGCCGATCGCCATCGTGCCCCAAGTGCCGCAGCGCCGGCGACCACTCCCGATGCGGCGCCTTGTGCTGGCACATCAGCAGAAAGGGACGGGACTTGTCCCGCTCGCGCAGCCACTGCAGGCTGAAGTCGGCGATCAGGTCGGTGACATAGCCTTCGTGACGCTCGCGCTTCCCGTTGTGAATCATCGGCGGGTTGTAGTAAATTCCCTGTCCGGGCAAGATCCGCCACTCGTCGAATCCCGTTGGTTCGCTGACAAGATGCCACTTGCCGATGAGCGCGGTTTGGTATCCGGATGCCTGCAGCAGCTTCGGAAATGTCGTCTGGCCGCCGTCGAAACGGCAGTTGGAGTTATTGTAGAAGCCGTTCTGGTGGCTGTTCTTTCCAGTGAGCACCGTCGCTCGCGACGGACCGCAGATCGAGTTGGGGACCAGGCAGCGATCGAAGCGCATTCCTTCCCGGGCAAGCCGATCGAGATGCGGCGTCTCCACCAGTTTTCGCGGATCCCCATACGCGCTGATCGCCTGGTAGGCGTGGTCATCCGAGAAAATAAAGACAATGTTCGGACGCGTGGATGCGCCGAGGGCCGACGAACCGGTCAACAGCAGCAGAAATGCGGCGACCCCAACCGCATGAAAAACGACGCGCAGGATTCGACTCATGGTGTTGGCTCAAAATACTTGCGGATAATCCAGTCCGGCTGCCATACGTCCGGCTTGCGGAGAAAGTCATCATAGCGTATTGCTTTCGTCGCCGGGACAGGTACCTCCAGCGGCAATTGGTCGCCGACCTGCGATTGCCACGCGACCATTCGCTTGCGCAGTCGCTCGATCACCGGCCGATGCTCGGGACGGTCCGCCAGGTCGGTGACCTCGTGCGGGTCCGCGGACAGATCAAACAGCTGCTGGTGCGCGATGCGGGGATAGACGATCCACTTCCAACGCTCGTCCCGAATCGACCGCATCTGATTCGTGAACGGTAGAAAGATCGAGTCGCGCAGCGCCGGTTTTTCGCCTCGCCAGAGCGGCGACAAATCGAATCCCGCCAATTCGGAATCCAAAGGTACCCCCGCGGCAGTGAGAATCGTCACTGGAATGTCGAACAGGTAAGTGAACGCCGTGGTCTCCCGATCGGGTGGAACTCCGGGTCCAGCCACGATCAGCGGCGACCGCATACTATGTTCGTAGACACTCTGTTTGCCCAATAAGCCGTGGCTTCCCAAAGCCAGGCCATGGTCCGAGGCGAAAATGACGAGCGTGCGTTCGGTCAGCCGCTGTTCGTCCAGGACGCGCAGGATCCGGCCGATCTGTTCATCCAGGTGCGTGATCGCTCCGTAATACTCGCAGAGCTGATCCCGGATTATCGCTTCGGTCCGAGGATAGGCGGCGAGATTCTCGTCGCGTACATTTTTGGCGAATCCGTTGTCGAACGGATGGTGCGGAAGAAAATTCGGCGGCAGCGCCGGCGGCTGCCGGTAATACCGCTCGCGAAATTCGGCCGGCGGATTTCGCGGATCGTGGGGCGCGGTAAAGGCGACATAGCAGAAGAACGGCTGACGACCGTGGTCCCGGCGCAGAAACTCCGTTGCGGCGTCGGCAAATTCCTCGCTGGAGAATTTCGACGCCGTACGTTTGTTCGACAATTCTCCTTCCACAACGTCCGCGATCGGCACGGTAGTATGGTCGGCCATGCCTCCCAGGAACACCGAACGAGCGTCAGGAAAGGCGCGCAGCAACGATTTCGGTCCGTTGTGCCACTTGCCCACCGCGAAGGTCCGGTAACCGGCCTGCCGCAGGCGCTCCGGCAACAGCCGTTGACCGCTGAGATCCAGCGGCACGTCAAACCAGGTGCGCCCCGTCAACAACATGGCTCGACTCGGCACACAGACAGCGCCGCTGTTCGAACCGAAACAGTAATTGCCGCGGAAACTGAACCCGCGCCGAGCGAGCCGATCCAGGTTCGGCGTTGCAATGGACGAATTTCCCCAGGCGCCTACGGTGTCGGCACGCTGATCGTCCGTAAACAATACCAGGATATTCGGGCGATCGTCGCTATCGCAAGCGCTTGCAAGAACTCCCAGAATCACCAATGGCAGTGTGATTCGTGCAACATCCGCCAGCGCACGGCCTGCCCGCGTAACAATCAACTACTTGCCTCCCGCCGTTTCAGGCAGTTCCGAATCGCCTGGCGCTTCCGTCGACTGCTTTGCCGGCTCACCCGGCCGGTAATATTCGACATATCCGATCATCATCTCGTCCCATGTCTGCTCACCAAATCGGACCGTCGTCGTGGGGTCCGGGTTGTGCGGGTTGCCTGCCGAATTGTCAAAGTGCGCCACGCATTCGATCCTCGATCCCCGCGCCAATTGCAGGGGTTTGACGAACCGATATCCGTGCTGCCAGTTGAAGTCGTATTGCGGTACCGAGAGCAACTGCGTTCGTCGGCCGGCAGGATCGATAGCATAGTAGGCAAAGTCGTGACCGCGCAAGTGCATGTGCGGGAACAACGACAGAACCACGGTATCCTTCTGGATCGGCACCGACGAAACTACCTTGTGGCGCGTGGCTCCCGGTGGAATCTTGAGACGGGAGTTCATGATCCCGAAATTCACGACGTTGTGCCGGGGCGGTTCCTTGGCGAATACGAATCCAATCTCCGAACGATCCCGTTCGCTTTTGCCCGTCGGCGTATAGTGCATCTGCCAGACCAGTTCCGCGCCCGCCGGAATTCGCCGCGCCAATCCCGGAGGAAATACGGTCGGTTCGGCTCCCGGCGCCGTCGCCGCGATCCAGACGGGAGCCGACTTGGTTGCCGGATCTTTCGGGTCTCGATAATAGACGATGATGTGATGCACCGCCGAGCGGGCACCGGGACGTGGCTCCGCGGCCTGAATCCAAACGTCCTTTTCGAAGTGCGTCGGCGTAACGAAATACTTGTACGCGACGGTCCCCTGAGCCGGCACCTTGAACTCCTTCGGCATCTGAAACACGATGTCCGGCTTGCCGATCCGCCAGCCGTCCTCGAAATGGGGCGATTCCGGCGCGCGCGAACGATCGCCCTCCGGACAGCCCGCGTCCACCCAAGCCGCGATCGTGTCGACGTCGTTAACGCTCAAGCGACGATCATTGACGAACTGCCCGTAGCGGGGATCGGAATGCCAGGGCGGCATCCGTCGCTGGATCACCACCTCGCGTATCATCTCCGACCAGTTCGCCGCGTCCTGATAACCGATCAACGAAAACGGGGCCGCCGTTCCTGGGTGATGACAGACGGCGCAATGGCGATGAAGCAGTTCACCCACCTGGCCAGTATAGGTGACTTCGTTGCGCTTCCGCTGGCGCTCAAGCATCGTAATTCGACAGCCAAGCACTGCCGTCGACGCTACGGAAACCGGCTTGCCCGCCAGGACCTCGTCCATCGCTTCGCGCAAGTCCTCACGCTCCGCCACCGGCTTGCTCTGATCGTAATCGATCCGGTCGTCGATCCGACCGTGATAGCGCACCGTACCCCGGTAATCCAAAACGAATGTTTCCGCCATCCGCGTCGCCCCCAACAAATCAACCGTCGTTTGTCGCGGATCAAGCAACACCGGGAACTTGATCCCATACTCGGCAACGTGGCGACGCACCCCTTCCGCCGTTTCACCCGCACTGGCATAGATTCCCAAAAACTTGACGCTGGTCTGGTTGCGGTCGTGGAGTTCATTCAGCGTCGGCAGATACTTGTTGCTGATCGGACAACCTGTGCCGAGAAACGATACGACGAGCGGGCCCGAATCCAAAAAGTCGGACAGTCCCCGCTGCTCACCCTCCGGAGTCGATAAGACAAAGTTCGCAACCCGTCGTCCAACAATTGATGGTGGGACCTTGCCCGCCGGTTCCGATGGCGAACCGGCAATCGCCCAGCGTTCGCCGACCGTCGCAACAATCAAGAGGATGAATACCCCAACAACGCAAGTTCGATTTCCCCAAGCCAGCCCTGGCATCCGCAACCTCCCCGCTTACAAAAACGATCCCGTTCGTGCCTTTATGACACTTACCATAACGGAAATTCGTGCCCTTGCGGGTACCTCGCGACCGCTCGATAGGTTTCATTCGCGGAGTAATGGGTAGGACGGGTCTCCTGACCCGTCTTTTCGCATGGATGCGCGAATGCTTACCCTATTCTCGGCGTTGATTCGCACTTCTGGACGGGCCAGGAGGCCCGTCCTACGACCCCGTTCACCGTTCCCCCTCCGACCCCCTTGACCGCCATTTTGGAGAAGGGTAAGTTCATTTTTGACTGATCAAAATCTTGGTTTTTGGCAGCAGAACTTTCGATTTTGGTTGGGGGAAGGCACTCATGGCGAGGAAACGAACGGGATTCACCTTGGTGGAACTGCTGGTGGTTATCGCGATCATTGGCATTCTGGCAGCGTTACTGATGCCTGCGGTCCAGGCGGCTCGGGAAGCGGCGCGGCGGAGCCATTGCGTCAACAATCTCAAGCAGATTGGGCTGGCGCTGCACAACTACGAGTCGGTCCTGGGGGTCTTTCCCCCGGCCTATATCGGCGACCCGAATGTGGATGGGACTGCATACGGAATCGCTTTCGGCGACGCGAATCGCAACGGTCCTTCGGGGTTTGCCTGGGGGGCGCTGATGTTGCCGTATCTGGAACAGATGCCGCTCTACCAGCGTTTCAAGTTTGAACAGCCCTGTTGGTCACCCGATAACGCGGCCGCCGCGAGTACGAAAGTGTCGGTTTTTATTTGTCCGTCGTCGGCGGGTGGCAGCGACGGTTTCCTGGTGGAAAAGGACTCGGGCGATATGAAACATGGTGTTCCGATCGCGCCCGGCTTCAAGTTTGCTCATTCGCACTATGTCACAAACGCCGGGATTCACCAGCCCTGGGGTCGCACCGGTCAATACGCTTACGATTTCGATTTGGGCGAGCCGATCGCCGCCAATGGTGGGAAGGAAGCGATGATTGATGGGCCGTTCTATCGCAATTCCAGAACGCGCGCGGCGGACATATTGGATGGGTTGTCGAACACGGTTTTTCTCGGTGAACATTCTTCGCGTTTGAGTCACAAGACCTGGGTCGGCGTGATCCCGGGTGCCGCGACCTGCCCGCGGATGGATCTGCGTTACTGGCTCTCGGACTGCAATGGCGGCGGGTGCCTGGTGGGTGTTCACAGTGGTCCCGATACGCGGGATCATCCGCAGGTGATCATTCATGCGCCGAACAATCCGTTCGGGCATACGGACGAGATGTTTTCGGAACATCCTTTGGGCTGCAACGTGTTGCTGGGCGACGGATCGGTACGGTTTGTCACGGAGACGATCAACCCTTGGACGTGGGTCGCCCTTTCCACGAGGAATCAGGCGGACTTTGTCGATTTGACCCATGAATAAGAACTGTTCGAGCGAACGGCGGGGGCCTGTGGGGTCGATCCTGGGCCGGCTGTCACTGCGTTGGCTGTCAAAGGGCCGGCTGTCACTGGGATTGATTTTCGTGATGGCCGTCGGATGCTCGAAGCCGCCCCAATTGGGCGGCGACGAAGCGTCGCTGGTCTTTTCGGACGCGCTCTGGACGGCGGTGACGAGCCGCGACATGGCGTTGGTGGACGGCTGCGAGCAGCAGCTTCAAGAGCGCCGCGCCGCGCAGCGGATCCCGGGCGATCTGGCCGATTATCTGCAGCAGGTGATCGGCCTTTGCCGCGACAAGAAATGGGACGCGGCCCGGGAGAAGCTCAAATGGCTCATTGACCAGCAGTCTGCTCCACGCTGAGTCTGGCGGTTTGCGCAGGTTGCGATGGCAGGATATTTCCCAGCGTCATTTGAACTTGTTGTTCGACCATGGCGCGGTATTTTCCTCCCATCGCCATCAGTTCCGTATGGCTTCCGGTCTGAGTGACCCGACCCGCCTCGATCACCACGATGCGATCGGCGTTGGCGATCGTACTGAGCCGATGCGCGATGACGAAGCAGGTGCGATGGCGCATCAGCTTAGATAGGCTCTGCTGGATTAATCGTTCGCTTTCCGTGTCGAGGTTGCTCGTTGCTTCGTCCAGGATCAGGATCCTGGGGTCGGCGAGCACGGCCCGAGCGATTGCCAGTCGCTGGCGTTGACCACCGCTGAGGCGCACACCACGTTCGCCGATGACTGTCTGCATGCCACGCGAAAGTTGATCGATGAACTCGCTGGCGTTGGCGATTTCGGCCGCCGCGCGGATTTCCCGTTCGCTGGCATCGCGGCGTGCGTAGGCGATATTTCGGGCGATTGTGCCATCGAACAGGAAGACATCCTGTTCGACGACCCCCAGCAGTTCCCGGTACGACTCGACATCATATTCGCGGAGGTCACGGCCATCGAGTGTCACTTGGCCCGAGGTGGGATCGTAGAAGCGGGCTACGAGATTGCAGAGTGTCGTTTTGCCGGCTCCGCTGGGCCCGACCAGGGCGATCGTCTTGCCCGCTCCGACGTCGAGATTCACTTCCGCCAGCGCGGGATTACTCGATCCAGGATAGGCGAAGCTGACGTTGTGGAATCCGATGGCGCCGCGAACGCGTCCCTTGTCGATTTTCAACGACTCTGGAGTCGACGTCATTTCCGTCGGCTCGTGGAGCAGGTCCAGGACGCGGTCCAGTCCGCTCAAGCTATTCTGAAACTGCGTGGCACTTTGTGCCAGGGTGGCGAGCGGCTCCAGCAGCATCAGCAGGTAGACCAGAAACATCATCAGGTCGCCGACGGTCATATAGCCGTCGAGAACGCGCCAGCCACCGTAGAAGAGCAGGCCGGCGCTGGCGATCGGGATCAGCGTTTCCCAGACCATTTCCACGACCCGCATCCACCACCATGCATGCAGTTCCTGCCGCGCCATCAGGTTGTTTTCGGTGGTGAATCGGGTTGTTTCGCGACGTTGGCGGCTGAACGCGCGCACGATCCGCATTCCGGCGAACGACTCCGTGGCGCTGGCGTCGATCTTCTCCCGCTGTTTGCGAATCGCACGGAATTGCGGTCGGATGCTATTGATCCAGGCGCGATGCGTAAAGAACACCGTCGGCAGCAAGACCATGGCGCCCAGCAGCAGTGTCCAGTCGACCCAGGCCAGAACCGTCAGGCTCCCGATCAATTGGATCACCGCGCGCCAGGGATTGAACAGCATGCCGAAGACCAGTTCGCCGACGCTGCCGCCATCCTCGCGCAGGATCGACGCCACACCGCCGGAACGCAGTTCCTGGACTCGATGCAGCGGCAGTCGCACCGCATGCTCGAACACCCGGCGCCGCACCCGCAGCTGAATCTGCTTCGAGATTTTGGTTGCCTGCCAGCGTCCCACGATATGGATCAAGATCTTCAGCAGTGAAACGGCGCAGATGATTCCGACGGTGACCATCAACAGATGTTTTGGGTCACCGAGGCGCGGAAAGCGGGCCAAAACGGTTTCCGGCAGCGGTCGCCCTGTCAGCACATTGTCCACGATGAATTTCGTACCCGCCGGCGGTAACAGTCCAATCACCGTCGCCGCCGTCAACGAAACGAGGATTCCCGTGATCTGCCAGCGGAACGGGCCCAGCATGCGAAAGAATTCCCAGACCAGGTCCTTGGCGGAACGCACACGATCTTTCGGACTGCGCGCGTCGCCGACCGAATGGATGCTGCCGCCGGGCAACTCCTTGCGTCGAATTTTGCCGCGATAGAGTTCAAATCGAAGCCGGCTCGACTCGGGCTCCACGTCCAGCTGCCGCTCGGTTCCAGGCGTATCGGAGGTTGAATTCGTAATCGACGCGGGCGGTTCAGGTTTCCGGTGCATAGCCGATTGTAGTCATGAGACGGGCGGCTTTAGTAGGGCACCGCCGTTCGATCGAATGGCGATACAGACCGTAATCCCGACCTTTCAGGCCGCAATCCCCAATCCAACGGATCAGCGCTGCTGCGCAAGAAAGGCAAGCAAGTCGGCGAGTTCTTGCGTCGACAGGGACTTTTCCAGGCCATCTGGCATCAACGATACCGTGGCGGGAATCAGTGACTCCAGCGCCTTACGAGCGACGCGATGTTCGGCCAGATCGGCGGTTCGCAGTTCAATCGCCTCGTTCGATTCGCGCGTGATCAGCCCGGTAAGCACTTTGCCGTCGACGGTCGTCAGAGTATACGTTTGATATTGCGGTGGGATGGAGTGGCTGGGAAGCAGGATCGATTCGAGCAATTCGTCGCGCGTACGAAACGCGCCGATGCGCGACAGATCCGGGCCGATCGTACCGCCGCGCCCTGTGGCGCGATGACAGGCAAAGCAGTTGTTTCGAGGCGCCAGGAAGATTTCCTTGCCGGCATCGGCATCGCCGGCCAACGGTTCGATTTGTCGCGCGAACTTCTGCAGCGTGGCGATGCGGTCGCCGTGCCGAGCCGCCAATCGTCGCTTGAGGGGCTCGAATTCGCCGATAATGTCCGCCGAAAAGCCGCGCGTAAGCTGCTCGAGTTCCCTCATCGAGAGTGCTTCAACGGCGGACGAGGGGCCGAGCGATTCGAGCAAAGTCCGCTGCGATGCGGGTTCCGCCAGTCGGGACAACGGCACAAGCAACACGCGCAGGACCATTGCATTGACTTCCCCTGCGACCTGAGCCAGCCGCGCCTGCTGGGGTTTGGACAGTTCGGCCACCGCCAGGGTCCGAGCGGCGGACAATCGCGTTAAAGTCGGCGTGGTATCGGAAAGTGATGCGATCAGAAAGGCAAACGAGTCATCGAGCAAGGCGCGACGCTCCGCGATCAGGCACTCAAGCGACGCGACGCGCAGCGGAACCGCGAGTTTCTCGTCGCCTGACAGTCGCACCAGCAGCTCGTTGAATCCGCGCCAATCGCGACTTCGAATCGCCTGCAACGTCTCCCATCGCAATTCATCCTGATCGGAGGCAAGAACCTTGGCGAAAGCCTCGGCGATCCGCGGCTGCAGCTCGCCGGTCGATTGACGCACGACATTCAGTAACCAGCTACGCCGCGCCATCGGCGTCTTGGCGTCTTCCAGCGTATCCGCAATGGCGAACTGGATTTCGGGTTCGGCCATGCCGTTCAACAGCACCTGCGCCAACAGCGGTTGCCGCGATACATGCCATTCGGTGGTCGCGAGCCAATTGCGCACCAGCGTCACCGTTGCGCCGGCCCATTCTGGATGCCGGTTCACCACGCGCAGGGCGGCTCGTTGCAGCCCGTCGTCTTCGTCGACGAGCATCGCTTCCACCGTGACTCGGCGGAGCTGTTCGTCTTTCCCTTCGTCCAACGCAACCAAGGCCGCTCGTCGCACGCGAGGGTTCGCGTCCTGGAGTCGCGACCGCAGTGCTTCGCGGTCGCCAATCTGTATCAGGGCGTAGATCAGCGCATGGTCGAGAAACGGGTCCGAAGGATTGCGCATCGCGTTCAGCAGCGCCGGAACCGCCTCGCTCCGCCGAATGCGGCCCAGCGATTCCGCTGCCCGGCGGCGCAGAGGGGGCGCGTCATGTTCCAGGAGGCGTATCAGCAATTCGACAGCATCCGGATCCCGGTGCAGTCCCGCCACGTCCGCGGCGATTGCAAGTAATCGTTGATCATCCGCGGCATTTGGAGTCGATTCCGCCAGCGCGTGACGCAACGCTTCGCGGACGGCCGAGCGAGCGGCTGGACCGTCGATCCGCGCCAGGGCCCACAGCGCGTTGGCCCGCTGCTCGACCGTCGCACCGTGCGTGCCCGTTTTGGCAAGACCGTCAAGAAGGGCTGGCACCGATTGTTCGCCGAGCTTCGCCAGCCGGGCGATCGCCTGATCGCGGACGGTATGTCGAGGATCGTCCAGCAGTGCGACGAGCTGCGCGGCGGTTCGATTCGGGATTCGAAGTTGCCGACCTCGGGGATCGCCGCCGCGGCCGCTCGCATCGCCGCTCGCATCGCCGCTCGTGCGGCGTATGCGATAGATCGCGCCAAGTCGATCCGGTCGAGGTACAACATTACCCAGGAATCCGTAACTGAACCATGCTCCCATATCGATCATCAGCAGGCTGCCGTCGGCGTCCTCCAGCACGTCGGTTAGTCTCAGGTGGGTGTCGGTCGAGACCAGAAAATCGGTGTCGTCGGCGCGAAACGTCGAGCCTTCCCGGATCAGTCGACTCCGCACCAGCTTGTGCGTCATGTAATGCGTGGTGATCAATCCATCGCGGAAATCGTCTCCCCAGCCGCTGGAACGATAGCGCATCGTCCCGCAAAGAGCCGCGGGGAGCTCCACCGAATATCGCTTGACGGCGCCCAGAAACGGTCCGGTGCGAACGAATTCGGCGACACAAGGATGATCCTCGGGATAGACGCCACCCTCGACATAATGCAACAGGCAATCGCCGGCCCCCTGGTCCATCGTGCCAAGCAGTTCCCCCTCGTCGGTCCAGGCAAGCTCAACCGGATTGTCGAATCCGCCGCCGGCAATTCGCTCCAGGTCGGTGCCGTCCGTGCGGCACCTCCAAATGCGTGACGCAAACCCTTCCAGCATCGAACCGTCGGGGCGAGCGATCTTGTACCCGTGCCGCCCATCGGTCCAATAGATGCGTCCATCCGGACCGAGGAACGGCCCGTGAATGTCGCAGCCGTTCCCGTTGAATTGAAATCGACCGACGAATTCTTGACGACGGTCCGCAATTCCGTCGCCGTCCGTGTCCTCAAGTCGCCAGATCGCGGGATGGGAGGCGACGTAGACCACTCCGTCGTGCCAGAGCACGCCTTGGGGAAAAACCAGACCATCGGCAAACGGCTGGCTGGTGTCGAATCGGCCGTCGCCGTCGGTATCTTCCAGCCTGGTGATCCGGCCGAGTTTTTTTTCTGTGAGCTCGGTGCCTGGCACACTCTCGCCGGTTCCCTCGGCGACATACAGCCGACCGTCGTCGTCGAAACAGGCAAACAACGGATATCGCACGAGTGGCGCGGACGCTACCTGCTCGATGGTAAATCCTTCCGGCAGTTGAAATCGCGGCGCGTCGGCAAACGCAGGCTCGAAGGGTGTTGCGCAGGCGAGGCTACACAACAGGGCAGCAGTAATCCGGCGCGCGCGGCTGGAGCTGTCAGCGTGGCGCAATGGCGGTTCAAACACAGGTCGTCTTTGTGGAAGAAATGCGGTGTCGCCCTGCATAGGATCGCCCTGGACTATGACTTACCATTTGGACGGGCCTGGAGGTCGGCCCAGTGGTCGGCCTGGAGGTCCGTCTTACAGTTTCAGCAGCTTGATTGCGTTCCCGCGATATATCTTATGTTGCACGTCGTCGGGGAGGTTCAGCGAGGCCAGCAGTTCAAACTGGGGTATTGCTTGCCCGGGCATCAGCACGTCGGTGCCAAATAGAAGCTGGTCGGCGTTTCGGATGACGAACTCACGCGCGAATTCCAGGTCCCGGGCCAGCGCCTTCTCGCCTCCCGGCTCGGACAAGTCTCCATACAGGTTTGGATAACGCGACAGCAGGCGATCGAGTGCTCCGCCAGCGATCACTTTCTTGGGGATGTCCGGGTAACGTCCGAAATCCTCGAACTGAGCGTCGCCACTGATCGAGGCCCAGAAGCCTGCGGCATGACCGATCAAGGGTAATTCGGGAAACGCCTTCAACACGTTTTCCAGCCGTGGCAATCCGGGCGTATCCGGGTTGCGAATATCGTCCAGATGGAAGAGGATCGGTAGACCGACCTTATTACAGGCTTCGTACAACGCCATTTGCTGCGGCGCGTCGAACGGCAATCCTGTTTTGTGTTCGCCCAGCCCGCGGCAGCCGGCCGCCTGGTATCGCTTCAGGATCTCGATCAGACCTTGCACGCCCGCCACATGTCCGCTCCGTTTACCCGGTTCCGTGACGGCGCGAGGATCGAGCGAACAGAAGGGAATGATCCGATCGGGAAACTGGCGGTAGGCTGCGAGTGCCATAGTGACCGGTTGAACGATCGGCGCCGATTCGGGCGAAATCAGCGGCAGGACGCAGGCCATCTCCACATCGTGGTGGTCCATGAATTGAACCAGCAGCTCTGCGGTCAATTCACGGCCATGGTAAAACGCGCCCAGATGGGTATGGATGTCGATGTAACGATGACGCGTTTTGTTGTCGTCGGCCACCGAGCAGTTCGTGCCCGATCGGGCCCCTACCGTGGTAATAGCAGCGAGCCGACTTGTGTTGGCGAGGAATTGGCGTCGCGAGTGCATCAATCAACGCTCCGCAGAAAGGCTCTTCGATGGCTCAGGTTTTGGCTCCGCGCAGATAGATAAAGCTCTTGCCCAGCCGCCCACCGTAGTTCCCCGCGGTGATTTTGAGCAGGCCCGGCGTGGAGCGGGAAGCTTCGATTGCCGCCTGGGTCGCCGCGGACACGGTTTCCAGGTCCCGACCGTTGATCACGATTTCCATGATCGACTGGACATCCGGGGGAAGGCGGGAGGTCGAACCAAGCTTCTCCCTCAGCGTGGGGCAGAACTCCGCGAAGGTGCTGGCGATCAGGAACGAGTATTTGCTGCCGGCCTTGCTTGCGCTGGCGGCGACACCTCCGGGGAAACTGGTAATCACGTTCGGAACGGCATCGATTGCGCGCACGCCGCGCTCCGCGGCTTCCAGGGCCGCGTCAACCGATCGGCCCATGAACCAGAGATTGCCACCCATGATCCCGTCTTGGAAACCGAATCGTCGGTCGAGCATGAATTCGCCGCCCATGATCGGAACGATCCAAACGCGGCGCCCGAAACGCTGATCGCGAAACTGGTGACCGTCCCCGAACAAGGCGATCTTGCGTCCTAATTTAAACCACCCCGGCGCCTCCTGGAGGCTGAAGCAGGCGGCGGTAGGGCAGGTCAGAACATTCTGACTCAGACGCACCAGCAGCGATCGTTCCAGTCGCGATTCGCGGTCTTTGAAGAAACGCGGCACATGGAATTGAACGACGGCGCCGGGTCGGCCATCCGGCGTGGTTTCACCGAGCCTGTTGTCACCCGGGTTGATGTAGCGGTCGAGGCCCGCCTCGCAATCGCAGAGGATCGTACTTGTGGCGTTTCCGGTGCAGGCGTTGACCGCGCGATCCAACCACTTTTTGTCCCGCGCGGTGATCAGTACTTCCGCATAAATACTGCGGAATGCCTCCGCATACGTATCCTCGATCTCGGCGGATTCCATGGCCGACGGCCTCCCTCGACAGTATGTGCGACCGCGGCCAGGATAAGTCGCCGAGTCCACAATGACCAGCCCACGCAAAGCATGATGAACAGGTTCAAGGCACCACGCCAGGATACCGGACCCAGGGGCAGGCCCACAACCCTGCCGATCAGATCCGCGATCCCTTGGCTTGCGGCGGCCGTGAACAGCTCCGCGCTCTCCGTGTTCACCGCGCTAAAATCTCCCGCACTTCCCGTGTTCACCGCGTTAAGGCACTTAGAGGCGGCGGATTCGCTGAGAGAAATCGGGTGCGTCACGCCATTGGCGAGCCAGTTGCGTCACATTGGCCTGTTCGCGCGTTTGCTCGAAAGAGCCGCGGGGTTCGAGCAAACCCAAGTCGTAGGCCAGTCGCGGTGACAGGCCCGGCAGCAGAGTCCGAACGTCGAAACCGATCTGGTCGCTGCGCAGCTGATTCACATGCTGGACAATATTCGAAGTGCAGTTATTGGTGAGCGTATCGTAGAATTCGGGATGCTCGCGCAAGTCATTGGCCCGCCGCAGAAAATCCTCGAGCAACCCGCGCAGTTGTTCCCCGGTCGCTTTGGCGCGATAGACGTAGACATCGCTGCCGCGCACGTCGGTTCGCAGGCGAATGACATCCCGCTCGTCGGCCAGCACATACATCAACTCGTATTGCGCCGCGGCGCCGTCGATCGGCGAATACTCCTCGCCTTGCTCCAGCCGCGCCTCCACCGAAGCCGCCAGATGCCAGCCGTCACGAAATCCGAAACTCAGCATCGTATGTGCCAGATAGATGCTGTTCGGAAAGGGAGTGACGACGAAGTCGACCGATTCCAGATCGTCCCAGTTGACGCGGCGGTCGTAGTACCGCGGAATCATATCGTTTTCCGTGATGTAATCAAAGTTACGGATGTTATTGACCGTCGCGCCGTGACGGTCGAGTTTCGCGTACGGCAGAACTTTCTGGGAGAGGACCCAGTTGCGTTCGTTCGAGGGCTTCCCTTTCGCGGCGACAGTTTTCCGCGCCGGATCGGCCGAAGTGAGCTGGGGCGGAAGCGCGCGGCAACCGGCCAACAGCAGGCAGCAGTAAAATGTCCAGCAAGCGTTGTTCATTGGCACTTGAGCATGGGGGATCGTGGCGACGAAAAGTGACGTCCACTTGTCGGTGGACAACCCGAAATCCAACCCGATAACGACAAGTACGCTCGACGACGGATTGCGGCGCGGAAGGTGATACCGAATTCGATCCACGCAAGCAAGAGAAGTTGGGCAATTTGCTGTTCGAATTCCGCACCATCGGTCAGCAGTATTTTTTCAGTGAATTCTTGCGGTTGTATGTTCCCTCGGGGAACGAGGCCTTAGTGAGCCGCCCCTAGGGAGTGCCGGTTCGAGATCGTGCCGCAGTCCAACTAGGCGATCAGATCGTTGATTACTTTGCCATGCACATCGGTCAATCGCCGGTCGATGCCGTTATGGCGGAAATTCAATCGGGTGTGATCGATTCCCAGCAGATGCAGGATGGTGGCGTGAATATCGTAGACCTGAGTGGCCTGATCGCGTTCCTGTGGCTTGTATCCGAAGCTATCGCTTGGTCCGTAGCTGATTCCGCCCCGTATTCCTCCGCCGGCGAGCCAGGTCGTAAAGCAGAACGGGTTATGGTCGCGTCCTTCGTTTCCTTGGCTGCTAGGCATTCGGCCAAACTCCGTGGTCCAGAAAACGATGGTGTCCTGCAGCATGCCGCGCTGGCGCAGGTCGTTGATCAGAGCGCGGGCCCCGCGAGCGACCGACAATCCGAGCGGGCCGTGGTCGCGTTGGAGGTTTTCGTGTGAGTCCCAATTACGGCGCGGGAAGCCGTTGTCGCAACCGGACCAGATCTGGACAAATCGTACGCCCCGTTCGAGAAGCCGCCGAGCCACCAGGCACTTTCGGCCGAAGTAGTCGGTTTCTTCGACGTCGTTAATCTCTTTGTCGAATTCACTTTTGCCGTGATCCAAGCCGTACATCTTCAGGATATGAGCCGGCTCGCGGGAGAGATCCATCGCCTCGGGTGCGCTAAGCTGCATTTGCGCGGCCAGTTCGTAGGCGCGGATGCGGGCTTCGAGTCGCGAATCGCCCGGACGGCGGGATTCGTGTTGCTGGTTGATCTGCTTGAGCAGCCGCTGCGCTGCCTGGTCTCCCGCCTGAGAAATGAACTCGGCGCGATCTGGAAAAAGATCGGTGATCGGGTTGGCGCTGCCGGGGCGGATGACCGTTCCCTGGTGCATTGCCGGCAGGAAGCCGGCGCCCCAGTTTTTCGGTCCGCTCGGTCCGAACCCCCGGTGGTCCGGGAGCACCACAAAGGTCGGAAGGTTGTCGTTCAAACTGCCTAAGCCGTAGCTGATCCAGGCGCCCATGCCGGGGAAGCCCGGTACTTGAAACCCGGTGGCTTGCAACAACGTGGCCTGGCTATGGACGCCTGTTTTTCCCACCATGTTGTGCACGAATGCCACGTCGTCGACAACGTCACCCATCGGCGCGGTGATTTCATTGAGCTGTTTGCCGCACTCGCCGTACGCCTGCCAGGACCACGGGCAGCGCAGCCAGGGCCCCAGTCCGTTTTGAAAGAGTTCCACATGTTCTCCGAAATCGGAGGGCTGGCCGTGCCGCTTCTCCAGTTCCGGTTTGTAGTCCCAGAGATCGATATGGCTGGCGGCGCCGGACATGAACAGCTGCACGACCCGTTTGGCGCGTGGCGCGTGATGCGGGCCTCGCGACGCTTCCGCCGCGACCAGGTCGCCGTCCCGACCCAGCAGCGACGTCAACGCCAGGCCGCCAAACGTCGAAAGCAGTTCGCGTCGATCGACAAGCGGCATTCGCATAAACTCCCCGGCCTTTCTGCAATCGATCGTGTTCAGTCGACGAAGGAGAACTCGTTGAGGTTCAGGATCAATCGACAGGCATTGGCGAGTCCAAACTGGTTCGCGTAGCCGATTAATCCGTCCCGTTCGGACGGTAGCGGGTCCCGGCCGAGCGCATGGCGGAATGCGGCGTCGATCCGTTCCCCGGCATCCGCGCCTTCACGCTCCACGCGCGCCGCGAAATGTTGACTCATCCTCACCATGAACTTGTTGTTGAGCATTGCCAGGGCGCCGAGCGCGTTGATTGTCTCATTGCGCTTGTCGACCAGCAGCGAAGGATCGGCGCAATCGAGGCTTTCCATGAAAGGATCGGGCGCCGATCGGACCACGAACCGATAGATCGATCGGCGATGGGTTTTGGGATCATTCGGATCCTGCTTGTCGTACTCGTAGTGCGGCGAATGTTCCGGCTTTTCCAGCACGAAGTCCCAGAAACCGGGTCCGTACATGGCGGGGTCGAGTTTCCCGGCGACGAACAGCACACAGTCGCGAATCGCTTCGGCCTCGAGCCGGCGGCGGTTCATGCGCCACAGTAACTGATTACTCGCGTCCCGTTCCGCGGCTTCCGGACGAAATTCGCTCGACTGGCGGTAGGTCGCGCTGTTGCAGATCAGCCGGTGCAGCGCCTTGAGCGATCCACCTCCGTCGCGGAATTCGACTGCCAGCCAATCCAGCAATTCGGGGTGGGTCGGCAGTTGGCCCATGCGGCCGAAGTCGTTAGGAGAATCGACCAGTCCGCGTCCGAAGTGATAGAGCCAGACGCGATTGACGATCGAGCGCCAGGTGAGTCCATTTTCCGGAGCGGTTACCCAGCGGGCCAATGCCGCGCGGCGTTGACCTTCGGCATGCTCGGGGGGCAGATCGAATCGATGCGGCAGGTTGTCAAACCACGGCAACGCGCCTGGGGAGGCGATCTTTCCCGGGTTCTTCAGGTCGCCGCGCCGCAGCACGCGGATTTCGCGAGGCTTACCGCCGTTGCCGCCGGTCCCGGTGAAAGGAGCACTGCCATGGTGGATCGTGCCGGCGTAAACCTGCTGGCGGGCTGGCAAATCGGAAATCTGTTTGGTCACCTGCTCCGTTTTCGCTTGCAATTCCAGCCACGCCTGGCGCGTGGCATCGTCGAGCGATCGATCGAGCAGTTCGTGGCGCATCTGGCCCAACTCGGCGATCTTTTCCGCGCTGCCCGGTTTCACACCGTAGTAGTAGCCATCGACCAGGTTGCGGCGTTGCCAGCGGACAGGCGCTTCAATCGAGTCCAGCGACTGCACCTCACGCCCGGCCGCCAGGTTGACGCCCTCCTTGTCGAGCGCCATCACTTCCGCCATCGCGAAAATATAGTCGGCTTGGCGCAGCGCCAGCCGAGTCGCAGTGATGCGGATGAAACGGATCGATTCGCCGCCGACCTTGACCGCTTGCGGCACCACGCCCGGGTTCGCCACATCCGCGGCCGAATGGTCGACGATCGTTCGTACGTTCTCGGCAAATCGTTCGTCGTTGGCGGCTTCGATTCTGTACCGTCGAGGAAAACCAAATCCGGCACCAATGTTGTTGAAGGTGTCGTGGCAGGCGACGTAGAGCAAATCCTCGACGACCTTCGGCTCTCCAAGATCAATCTGCACCCATTTTTCCACGTTGGGCGACGTTTCGATGGCGCTGTGGTAGCCGAATTCGGGACGCTCCGCGCCAGTCGATTGACCGGCGAGTTCGGCAAGTTGTTTGTCAATTTCGGCGAGTCGAGGTCCGGCCATCTGCCGGATCGTCTCGTCAAGCTGTTTCCGCAGCGATTCCAATTCCGTTCGTTCGCGTTCAAATTCACGACGCATACGAGCTACGCTCGGGTCGACGTCGTAAGCACGGTCGGCGCGATCCAAAGCCGCGAATACTGCCTGCAGGCTGTAGTAATCCTCCTGCGAAATCGGATCAAACTTGTGGTGATGGCACCTCGCGCATTGAACCGTAGTGCTCATCAGCGCATTCAAGCTGGTCGAGACCATGTCGTCGCGATCGAGCAGTCGCGCAATCTGGCCGTCGAGTTTGGATTCGGGGACTTCCGCATGTCCGACGAAGTCCCATGGCCCGGCGGAGATGAATCCCAAGGCCTCGATACCCGCGGGATCCTCGGCGTAGAGCACGTCGCCCGCCAGCTGTTGGCGGACAAATTCGCCATAGGGCCGATCGGCATTCAACGAGCGAATGACATAGTCGCGGTACGGCCAGGCGTTCGGTCGCAGCTTGTCCTTGTCGTAACCGTGCGTGTCAGCATAGTGCACGACGTCGAGCCAATGCCGCGCCCAGCGCTCGCCATACTGCGGCTGTTCCAGCAACTGATCCACCAGCCGTTCGTACGCGCGCGGATCGGGGTCGTTGACGAAGCGATCGATCTGGTCCGGGGCGGGGGGGAGGCCGAGCAGATCGTAATACAGCCGACGGATCAAGGTACGGCGATCGGCCGGCGGCGAGGGCTGAAGTCCCTCGTCGCGCAGTCGAGCGACGATAAACGCGTCGATCGCATTGCCGGTCCCCGGGGCCGCCGGGGCGACCGGGATCGGCGGTCGCGACAGGGGACGCAGTGCCCACCAGTCGGTGTCGGCCGCCGGCCGTTCCTCCAGACGCAACTGTGCTGGCCAGCCCGCGCCCGACTTGACCCAATCTCGAAAGGCATTCCGCTCGGCGTCGGAAAGCGGCTCGCCGGACTTGGGCATCTCCGGTCGTTCGCCGTCAATCATCGCAAGCAGGGCACTGCGTCCGATGTCCCCCGGAATCAGCACTGCGCCACTGTCGCCGCCGGCCATTGCTCGTTCGCGCGAGGCCAGCGACAAGCCGCCTTTTGCTTCGTCGTCGTTGTGGCAAACAACACAGCGACGTTCCAGGATCGGAGCGACCCGGCGCCGAAAGAGATCTTCGCTCGACTCGGCATAGGTTGGCGCGGCCGAGAGAATCGACAGGCCAAACAGCATGCCGACGAGACCGGGGTTGGAAAGGGATGCTAATCGAGCTGAACCACACATGTTCGATAATCCTCGCCGCGAGGCTGCAGGATTATTACTATAACGGTCGGTTCCGCTGCTGGCCACAGTTGGAAGACGCTGAAGGTTGCGGATTATTGCGCTGGTTGAGTCGCTCCCGTGGTCGAGTCGCGGAGCAACTCGGCCAGATTGCGACTCCGGTACGGAGCTACTTTTCAAGGCTTCGGGTTCTTGGGGCCCAGCAGCTTGTCGAGCTTTTCGAATCCGCGGTTCAACTGTCCTTCCAGCAGTTTGCCAGCGCCGCTGGTGACGGTTTCACGCGTGATGTCGCGGAAGAACTGTTGCGCGACTTGCCGATCGATCTTCGGTCGAGAGAGTGTGCCGCCGATCGGGATCTTCAGCGACTGTCCTTTGAGCACCGCCAGGTACTGCGAGCGCGTTAACCACTCGTCGGGAATCGGCAGCTCCGCGACCAGATCCAGCGTCTGATCGACACCCACCGAACCGGAGGTGTGCACCGCGATTTCACGAACCAGAAGATGCACTCGGTCGTGATAGACGCGGCGGTCGCGCCAATGGAACGGCACGCGCTGTTCGGGAATTTCCAGGGCGATGTCTGCCAGCGTGTTGTCTCCGGAGAGCGGCCGTCGGTCGATCAGCGATTTCAATGTCAACGCTAGGCTGAGAATCTCGCGGACGATCGGACCGGGACCGACCGTTGCCGAGTGCACCTGCAATTCACCATTGACCTCTCCCCCCAACGGGTCGCGGACAGGGATCTGAGCTTGGTCGTTCAATTTCAGCGAGAGTCTACCCTCCGCCTGGGTTACATCGCCCAGCAGCGGCATCACATACTTCAGCCATTGACCGCACATCTCTGGAGCCAGATGCACGTCGCTGAGCAGCGGACCCGGCTCTGCGGTTAACAGCGGCTCGGGCCGATCGAGCAGAACCCGCGGCGCGAATCGCATCCGACCGCCGCTGACTTCCAGATCCAACGGGTCGACTTCCAGGACTCCTCCGGCGAGCTTCGCATTGATTGCCGCCGGCCCGAACGGCATGCCGTACGCCACCGCACGCGACCAGCCGACGTTCGCTTCCGCAGCCAACTCCGACGGCAGCCAGGCGACAACGGAACGGTCGATCCCCGACGCGGTCGCCGAATGCGATGCAAGCCGCGAAGGCCCGACAGGCGACGTTTCCAGCTGCGGGTTGCGGAGCGGTCCCCGCAACGCAAAGCGGCAGCGGTCATCCGCTTCGATGCGGATCGAGTTGCCGACAAAACCATGGAGGATTGCTTCCAAGGCAGCCGAGTTATAAGCGATCTCGCCCTGGACATTCAGCAGGCAGCGCTGGGATGGTTCGTCAACCGATCCCTGTAACTGCACCTGCAGCGCCCGGGAATCTACCGACAGTTTGTCGACCGTCAACGCCAGATTCGAGGCGTTCAACTGGCCGCCGCCTTCCAGGTGGAGTTTCGGCTCGCTCCAGACCGTCGTCCAGGTCGACGCGCCGACCGCCTGTGAACCCGACACCGATCGTCGCGATTCGACCGCCACCGCGGTTTCGGGTTTGGCGTAAGCGAAGTCGGTCAGGTCGATCTTCCATTTCACATCGGTCGCCCCCGCCTTGTGGGAAAGCTGCAGCTGACCCAGGGCTTCACCTCCCATTCGCATCGCGGGAATCTGGCGCGGATCCTGGCAACAGCCGAGGATACGGTCCAGGTCGCCGCGGAATCCGATCACCGCCGCCATCAGGGGACCTTGGGCCGTCGGCGTAAAACTTACCTTGTCGGCACGGAAAGAGATCGGATAACTCTGCACAATGACCCGAGCTGCCGCGACTTTCCCGCTGCGGTCCAATCCCAGGTCCGTAATCTCCGCCTGCAGCTCCTGATCGTCGATGAAGAGTCCGTGGCCTACTGCCGTCAATTGCGTAACGTTCATGGTTGCCTTGTCGATGACCAGCCCTTCGGCCGACAGCAGGCCATTTTCCATTAAGTCGATCTGACCGGAGAGCTGCATGCCGCTCAGCGGATAGACCACTTGGGCTCGAGGAGCCCAGCTGGCCAGATTGCCTTTGACCGTACACTCGATCGGGAACTGGCTTTTCGCCGTCAGATCGTCGACCGGTCGCACTAGCCGCGCCACCATCTGGTCGGCCCCACTGGTGAGTCGCACTTGGGCCTGTTCAAGTCGCTCCAAATGCCCGGCGGAGGCGACGCCACGCGCGCTCAGGTCCAATTCCAACAGCCGTTCCTGCCAAGGCAGGCCGGTTCCCAGGTTCAGCGCGAAATCCTCCAACCGGATTTTTCCACGCGCGTCGACCGTATCGCGCGAGGGCTGCGCCCAGTCGAACTCGCCGCTCATCTTGCCTGACAGCTGTGTGGAACTCAATTCCAGGAACTGGTCGAGCTCCCTGGCCAGTTGATTCAAGTCGCCTTGGACCGTGACTTTTCCGGCAGAGAGCGTGCCCTTGCCCTGCGCCTGAAGGAAACTCGACTGGCAGTCGAGTTTCTCGATCACCAGCGAATCTCCGTCCGCAAAAGCTGCCACGCTGATCGCCAGAGGGCGCTCCCAGGTCACCGTACGGCCCTGGTTCCGCGCGACGAGATTGCTGGAAGTGATCCGCGCATCCCATTCCCGTTTGCCCTGCTGGTTCTGGCTCGTCAGTTCCAGATCGATGTCGCCCGATTGGACTTCCGTTCCAGGTCGAACGCGCATTGTCTCGGGCAGCAGCCGAGCCAGCCTGGCAAGATCGACGCGTCCTCGAATCGTGTAGTCGTCCTGTCGCAGCGATTGCAGCAATCCGGCGCCGCCGGCGGTCAAATCGGCGATCGCCGCCACTCCGGATGCCTCGAGTTCGCCAATCTCGGACGACACGGCGAACTGCTCAAGTTCGCACAGGTCATCCTGCAGTCCGATCCTCCCCTTCGCGGCGAGTGTCGGGCTGCGCAAGTGGTCGCGTCCCAGCACTGCCGGAGCAGCCAGGGCAAATTCGTTCACTTTCAACGACTTGATTTCCAAGATGCGGGCGACGCGATCGGCGGCGTTTGTCCATTCCACAAGCAATTCACAATCGGTTGCGCCTGCCAGCTGGTAGTCTCCGGCAAACCGGGTCAGCAGTGGGTTGAGAATATCGAGCGGCACCGCTTCGGTCCGCAATACGATCTGGCCGCCCGCCTTGTCGCCTTCGGCAATCTGCTTGAACTCGGCGGTCAGTTGCCCCTGCGCGGCGTCGCGATGCGAATCCGCGTCCTCGCCGGCCAGCAGATTCGACGACAACTTTCCCGACATCAGTTCGGTCGCCGAGCCCGGAACGGTAATCGTGCCCTGCAGTTTCTCCAGAGACCAACTACGGCTTGTCGGGTCGTTGGAGCTGACGTTTAACTGTCCTTCCACGATTTCGAGTCCCAAGGCTGCGCTTTCGCCGGACGACTTTTTGTTCAGCAGCGGAAGCAACGCGTCTTCGAGGTTGCTGCCGTCGGAACGCAACTGAAGATCAATTTTCGGGTTGCGCAGGATAAACTTGCCGAGATTCCGGCGGTCGACCGCGAAGCCCAGCAGCGTGCGCTGCGATTCAATCCGGGCGGCGGTCAACAGGGGGGAACCATCCTGGGACGTTACCGCAAGATTGTCGATCGTTATCGGGGAAAACCAGCCTGCAGAAACCTCGCTGATTTGCACCGATCCGGGAAATTCGCGAAGCGCGGAACCCAGCAGTCGGTCGCGCACCGCAGGCATGCAGACAATGGATGGCGCGAACCAGACCAGTGCCGCGAACGTTCCCAGAATCAACAAGGAACGGATCGGAAACCGCCGGCGCCGCTGATCGATCGCTCGTGGTTCCGCAGCCTCGCTCTCCGGGTAATCCTGCAATTCGTCATCCGTCACGATGCGTCTCCGCCGCCTGCGTTCGGCTGCCATAGCCAAGTCCCTCGCTGTCGAGTCCATTCTGCGCGCCGAGCCGGATCATCGGTCCAGCGCCGGGCGGCGGATCTTAGGTCACCAGGCGATTTCAATCCAGATCGGTTTGGGGCACTGGGGAACGGGGAACGGGGGAAGGGCGGGGGATCAGTGGGGACGGCGATTGGGCCAGTCGATTCCGGCCAGCGACGCGAGTGCCAGCAACAGTGCGTGCGTGCCGTTCCGGCCATAGCCTTGAGCTTTGACTGCCTGGTAAAGTTGCCGGGACAGCGCGAGTCCCGGCAGGCATAGGCCGAGCCGCCCCGCTTCATCCAGGGCGATCCCGAGATCCTTGATAAAATGCTCGACGAAAAACCCGGGATCAAAGTTGTTTTGAATCATCCGCGGGCCGAGATTGGAAAGCGACCAGCTACCGGCAGCTCCCGGCGTGACCGACGCCATCACTGTTTCCAGATTCAATCCGGCTTGATAGGCATACAACAAGGCTTCGCAGACACCGATCATATTGCTGGCAATTAAAATCTGATTGACAACTTTGGCATGTTGTCCACAGCCGGGGCCGCCCTGGTAGACGATCGTCTTCCCCATCGCCTCCCAGCAGGGCCGCAGCGCGTCAACGACCGCTTGATCACCGCCGATCATGATCGACAAGCGCGCCTCGCGCGCCCCGATGTCACCCCCCGAAACCGGCGCATCGATGCTGTGCACTCCGCCGGATCGAGCCGCTACGGCGATTTCCTCCGCCAGGGACGGCTGGCTGGTCGTCATATCGATGATCACGTTGCCGGGCCGGCAACCCGCAAGGGCACCGTCCGAACCGAGGATCACTTCGCGCACATCGGAAGGAAAGCCGACGATGGAAAAAACCAGATCACTCTGTTCGGCGACCTGACGGGGAGTATCGGCCCAAGTGGCTCCGGCTTGAATCAGCGTTTCGGCCTTCGAGCGCGAGCGATTATAGACGGTGGCACCGAATCCTTTCTTGATCAGGTGCCCGCACATGCTGGCCCCCATGACCCCGGTACCGATCCATCCAATGCGCGTTTTCCCGGGGATAACTTCCATCGTCGACATCAACACACTCTCCCGTGGCGAAAAGACTATCGATGCGCTACCAGCGATGCTCGGGGCGCTGCAGGATCTCGCTCAAGAGAATCGCATTGCGTACCTGAGCGGAGTTCCGCAACATGGCGGCGAGCTGCGAGGCGACCGTAATCGCCTTCTGGCTGGATTCTGAAGCTGGCGCGACCGAGCTGACCGAATCAGAAGCCTGCCGCACGGAGGTGGGGGATACCGTTCCTTGAAAGCGGCGTTCCACCTGCCGTTCCAGCCGCAGTTCTGATTCCCGTGTCGCCTCGCCGAGGTGGTCCGCCCGATCGGCGAACTGGCGGGTGTCGAGATAGCTCTGCACATGGCGCACAACATCGGTGCTGGAAACTTCATCATCATCGTCGTCGATAATCTCGGCTTCTACGACTCTTGGCATCGCGGGGCGAGCGGCGAACGGAGTTCCTGAGGCGTCGGCGCGTCCCGCCAAGGGTGGTGTTAGTTGTTGGCGCAGGCGTTGCTGCTGGGCTAGCGCCTGCTGCTGGGCTGTGCCCGGTTGCTGAGCGGCCTGCTGGGCTTGTTGCGCCAATTGCTGCCGTCGCTGTGCGACGCGCCGCAGGAATTCCTCGACCTCGTTCATGCGACTTCTTTCTTGGAACGATTGCCTTCCATTTCGTTGTTCGGAGTTCTCGCCGAACCATACGCTTCGATCAGGCCGTCTTTGCGGCCGTGGTGCCGCTGCCCGTCGCGGCGATCGCGCGGCGCATTTCGGTATCCGCCTGGAGATTCCGCAACCGCTGGTATTCCATCACACTCAGACGCTGTTCCCGGAACGATTCGGCGATCGCCTTGGGCACTTCAGCCTCCGCTTCCACAAGTTTCGCTCGACTGTCTTCGATATCGGCGATCTTCTCCTGCTCGGCGGCGACCGCCATCGCTCGGCGACCTTCCGCTCGAGCCCGGGCAACCCGCGTATCGGCTTCGGCCTGGTCGGCCTGGAGACGCGCACCGATATTCTGTCCGACGTCGATGCTTGCGATATCGATCGAGACGATCTCGAACGCGGTCTGGGAATCGAGTCGACGTGCCAGTACCGCCTTGGAAATAAGGTCCGGGTTTTCCAGGACCGCTTTGTGATCCTCCGCCGAACCGATGGCGCTGACCATGCCTTCGCCGACGCGAGCGACGATCGTCTCTTCGGTGGCACCGCCGATCAGCTGCTGCAGGTTGGCTCGGACAGTAACGCGGGCGGAAACTTTGAGTTCAATTCCGTCTCTGGCGACCGCCGAGAGCTTGGGTTGGGTGGCGCCGCGCGGCGGGCAATCGATCACCTTCGGATAGACGCTGGTCTGTACCGATTCCAGCACGTTCCGTCCGGCGAGGTCGATCGCCGTTGCTTCCCTAAAGGTCAGATGGATCATTTTCGCCTTGTTCGCCGCGATCAGAGCACGGATCACCAGCAGCACATTGCCGCCCGCCAGCACATGGGCCTCCAGCGCCTTGGACGGAATATCCTCCGAAATACCGGCCTGCACCAGCATGATCTTGCCTTTGACGATCAGGTTGGGATTGACCTTGCGAAACGTCATTCCGATCAGGTCCCAGATGGTAATCTCCGCATTCGTGAGAATGGACTGGATCCAGAGCCGAAAATAGTTCGCGAAAACCGCCATGAAAATCAGAAAGGCGATCAGAATGGCGCCGACGATGACGAGGGTGACGACCGCCTGAAAGTTACCGGGGATCTGGGCAAACAAAAGCATATTTTCAAACTCCTGCGATCGCCGGGCGGCACGGGGTTGCGCTCGATTCGAACGTGCTGGCCGCGCGCACGATTTTCGGGCCCCCTTCGTTTCGGCGAACTCCTGGAATTGTGAGCCCATCGGTCCGCGGTTGTCAAGCAGCGTCGCTCGGCCCGATCTACTTCAACGGGTCGTCAAGTGGCTCGATCCCCAACGATTGGATCGGCCGGGAAAGCAAGTCATCGGCCTGGGCGAACTGAGGTGGGGTCGGCTGGGGCGCAGGCGACGGGGTTGCAAGGGAAGGGGGGTAGTCGGTTGGAATTGGATTCGAGCGGGGGTCGGTGGTCGGCAATGGGGGCACGGTCGCCGAAGGGCTGTGCATCGATTCCGGGCGGTCGTCGAAACGGACTTCGAGTCGATTCATGCGGATGGCGGTCACCTGAACGGGCATTCCCTGATCGATCGGAGTTCCGTCGGTGACGGCATCGTAGCTGACGCCGTCGACAACCACGACGCCGCCAGGCAGCATCGGGCAACTGGCGACGCCACGGCGCCCGATCAATGACTGCAACGTCCGCCGCGTCTCCGCGTTGGGAATCACGTCATCGCTGCTTGGGGGGCGCGCGACGATCAGGCGGCCGATTGGCGTATGCGGCCAATACTTGGCCGCAATTGCAAACAAGGCTGGCAGGAGGCACGAGACCAGCACCATCATGAAGGCGCCGAATTTCAAACTGGACACAAAAGCCAGCACGATCGCGCCCAGGATTGCGATTGCGGACAGAACGCCCAGCAGGCCCCCGGACGGGACAAACATCTCGATGCCGATGATGACGATCCCGACGATCAGCAGCAGCCAGGCCCAAACCCATGGTTCCATAACGACCTCGATAGTTTCTGGATTCGATTGTTCCTGATCGGCCAGGAGATTTCAAGGCGATGCTTGCGGGAGCACCACGCCGTTCGCTAGTCTGGAGCGATGAAGACGCGGTGGGACCAAGCGATTGTTCTAGCATTCAGCGACGTTGAGGAGCAATTGTTGCCGGAGGGGGCGCAGAGTCGCGGTGTCGAGTTCTGGGCTCTGGTGGCGGGTGTGGCCATCGGCTGGCTGTTGCTGGGAATCGCCATCGCCGTCCTGGTCCGGAAACTGCGACGCCGTTCCGGCGATGTCGACGCGCGTCCCGTGCTTTGCGATCTACGCGTCGCTGAGTTGCCCAGCGATGGGCCGCCGGTTCTTTCACCTCGGCTGGAGTTTTACGGTACGCCGGTCCGACTGGCCGTGGTCGTGCTTGCTCCGGTCGGCCGCCAGGGACAGTTGCCCCCCGAGGGCTTGATCGCTTCGCTTTGGGAGGCATTTGTTCCCGGCGTGGGAAAAATCGTGGAATTACACAAACCGTCACTCCTCTACTGGCCGGCGCAACTCAGTTCGCAAGGATTCACACAGCTTTTCTTCCATCATCTTGCCCTTCCCGGAGATCGCGGGCGAGGCACACCGTGGTGTAGCGTGGCCGGCAAGTTCGACTGGATGCATCGATCTTATCTGATCGGACTGGTTTGCTGCGCGGCGTTCTCGAACGGCTTGGGGCAAGCGACCGTTCAGCATCAAGGGCTTTGGCTGGATGTTCTGCGCGTAAGAGACTGACGGGCCAGTACGCGACACAAAAAAGCAGCGATTTGAACGGAGGAACTTCCCTTGGTCGACAATTCTTCCGGATGGCCCCGCTCTCGGCCCTCAAAAAGTGCAGACGAGGCGCATGCGTCGCGCATCGACGTGGCGGCCGGAGGCGGACCGCTCGCCCACGATACCCTGGCCATTTTTCAAGCCGGAGTGGATGCGGTCCGTGCCGATCGGCTGGTCATGGAGGCGATAACTGTCGAGCGGGATGCGATCGGGATCGGCGATCAGTCGATCGACTTGCGAGCGGTGCGGCGGATCGTTGTGGTTGGCGCCGGTAAGGCGGGAGCGGGAATGTCGTTGGGATTGCTGCGGGCATTGGGGCCGGAGTTGATCACAGCGAAAGGTCTGACCGGTTGGGTGAATGTCCCGGCCGATTGTGTGCGGGAGCTGCCGCCGATCCAGTTACATGCGGCTCGGCCCGCAGGCATCAATGAGCCAACGGAGGAGGGGGGCTATGGGGCAGAGCGGATCCTGGAAATGGTGCGGCAATGTACGGCGGACGATCTGGTATTTTTTCTGCTTTCCGGCGGAGGATCGGCACTGTTGCCCGCGCCTTGCCCAGGAATTACTCTCGAGGAAAAGCGGGCCGTAACCCGGTTCTTGAGTGCCGCGGGCGCGAACATCGCCGAGTTGAATACCGTCCGCAAACAACTCAGCCGGGTCAAGGGCGGCCGTCTGGCGCGGGCCTGTCGTGCCGGGAAGCTGATCACGCTGGTGATTTCCGATGTTCTCGGCGATCCGCTCGATCTGATCGCCTCCGGCCCGACCGTGCTCGACGACCCTTCGACGCCACAGGAAGCGCTGCGGATTCTGGATGCCTACGCGGCGCGACCACAAATCCCCCCTGCCATTTATGCGGAACTGGAACGGCGCTTGTTGACGATCGGAAAAACGGCATTCGCAGCCGAAGGAGGCTCGCCGGCCAGCGCAGACGATTCGAGGCGATCCGTGGCGGCCGCGCCGCCGGAGTGTTCGACGTACGTTATCGGAAACAACGCGGTTGCCGTCGACGGAGCAGGGGTTGCGGCCGTACAACGCGGTTATTCGCATGCGATGTGGGCGGCGACCAGTTTGGAAGTCGATGCGGAATCGGTCGGCCGTCAGTTAGCGGAGCACGCCTGGCGGATGACGCGCGACGCGCAAGGCCCCGACTGCCTGATCACCGGCGGGGAGCCTGTCGTGAAACTGGTACCATCCGACCGGAGGGGCAAAGGCGGCCGCAATCAGCAACTGCTGCTTGCGGCCCTGATCCGGATTCTGGAGCTGGCGGGCGATGCGTCCGGCAATCCGTTTGACGGACTGGTGATGCTCAGCGGGGGAACCGACGGCGAGGACGGTCCCACCGACGCGGCGGGAGCGTATTTCGATGCCGCTGCTTACGAATCACTGCGGCAGTCCCGACTCGAACCTCGGGAGTTTCTCGAACGCAACGACGCTTACACCTTTTTCAAGGCCCTCGATCGGTTGATCGTCACGGGGCCGACGCACACCAATGTCTGTGATCTGCGCGTCGTGGTCACACGCCTCAAGTCGGCTCGGAGATCGCCAGGCTAATCCCGGAATAGCAGCGGACCCGCCACCGTTCCGGCTGCGGCAGCCGCTCCGCGCAGAATCGATCGTCAAACTCCGCAACGATCCGGCTGCCGGCGGGGCATTGTTCCAGTAGTCCTGCTAGCAGATCGTGGATTTGCGAAGACCTCGACGCGTAGAACTCGTAGGGTGGCGAACAAAACGCGGCGACCGGTTCCGGTCCGAAATCGGTGGTGCGTCGCGCCCAGACAAACGTGTCGCCGGCGACAAATTGGCAGACCGATTCGATTTCCAGCATCCGAGCGGATTCGCGCAACTGCTTGAGCGTTGGCACGTGCCGTTCGATAAATGTCGCACGCACCGCGCCGCGGCTGATTGCCTCGAATCCCAGGGCGCCGGTTCCGGCGAACAGGTCGACGGCGTGCGAGCGCTGAACGGCCGGACCAAGCAGATTAAACAACGCTTCCCGCAGGCGATCCTTCATCGGCCTGGTACGCGGATCCGCCGTAAAGTCCCATGATCGACCTCGCATTTTTCCGCCAATGATCCGCACGTGGCCGACCTCGGCCGTGCTCCGCTGCGTACTGTTTTCCGGGCGGATTCGGGGCTGCCGTCGCGAAGCCATCTTGACACCTGTGGCCAAAAGCGGTCTATGCTACTCTTTTGCGTCACAATTGAAAGGCAGCGACTGCCTCGGTTTGGGTATGGATTGCGGATTTTGAACGACAAATAGGGGGAATGTATTCCATGATTTTGAAGCGACGATTCGACCGCCAACTGATGCTGCTTGCCCTCTTTGCGGGCCTGGCATCGGGACCAGTGCTGCCCATCTACTATCGGTCCGTCGCCAGGGCTCAGGAAAATGCGGAAAGCAAGCCGGCGCCCGGACAGGCGGATCCCGACCAGGCGGCTCAGGCATTCCAGAAGCTGATGGCGGACTGGAAGGAATTGATCAAGGAACTGCGAGCACTGAAGATCACGTACCAGACAGCGACCGACGACGAGGTGGTAAAGATTCGTGAACAATGGGACGAAAAGGTGGCTCGTGGGGAGATCCTGATTCCCCAGCTTCGTGCTGCCGGCAAGGCCGCCTACCTGGCAGCCCCCAACTCCGACTTGCAGCTCTCCCGTGTGCTGTTGAAGTTTGTGGAGGACGATGTTGCTCGCGATGACTATGAAGTGGCATTCGACATGGCGGAAACGCTGATCGAAAATAAGTGCGAATTCAAGGAGATTTACAATCTTGCGGGAATCGCCGCTTTCTGCACCAACCAGTTTGAAAAAGCGGAGCAATATTTCAAACAGGCTGAGGAACTTGGAGTACTCTCCGGTGACGGTCCCAAATACCGTCCGCTGATCAACAAGTACAAGAAATACTGGCAGACGGAACAGGAGACTCGAGAAAAGGAAGCCCAGGCCGATGACCTGCCGCGCGTCAAGCTTGAAACTAATCGTGGCGTGATGGTGATTGAGCTGTTTGAAAACGAAGCCCCGGACACGGTGGGGAATTTCGTGCACCTGGTATCGAGTGGATTCTATGACGGTTTGTCTTTCCACCGCGTGCTGCAGGGATTTATGGCCCAGGGCGGGTGCCCCAAGGGTGATGGAACCGGAGGACCCGATTACAAGATCTACTGCGAATGCAATAAGCCGGAATACCGCAAGCATTTTCGCGGCTCGCTAAGCATGGCTCACGCCGGACAGGACACGGGTGGCTCTCAGTTCTTCCTGACCTTTGTACCGACAGACCATTTGAATGGCAGGCATACCGTCTTCGGTCGCGTGGTTGAAGGGATGGACGTGCTGGCGAAAATCAAACGTCGCGATCCGATGGCAGTCGACAAGGCGGAACCCGATCGCATCGTCAAGGCTGAGGTCATTCGCAAGCGTCCCAGTACGCGCTATGAACCGAACAAGGTGCAGTAGTTGGCTTCACCTTGGAGGCGAGCCAGCGAACGAACGGAGTGTCGTCAAAAAAACAGCGTCTCGAACCGGCCGGATCGATTGATCCGCCGGTTCCATTTCCGAAAGGAGTCGGGAAATGGTCGATCTACGTTGGAATCGCGTCTGTTCGGTGGCATGCGGTGCGGCGATCGTGGGTAGCATCCTGTCCGCCGCCGAAGTCTTTGCCCAATCCGGCATCACCCGGCGGTCGTCGGAATTCTCGGATAGCGGTCGACCTGCCGCTGCACGAACCGGCCGATCCGAATTTGACCTGCTGCTCGACGACTGGAATCGGGTCGACCAGCAACTGGACGCGATTACCTTGCAAGTCCGTGCCGCCGCGGTGAAGCGACGCGAGGAATTCCGCCAGGAATATGTCGACTTGGTGCGCGAGGCATGGGAACTGCTGCCGCAGTTGCGCAAAGCGGCGATCGATGAATATCGTCTGCATCCGAACCAGGACCTGGACGTCACCCTGACTTTGCTCGGGCTGCTGGCACACGAAGTTCGTAATGATCAGGCGGAAACCGCCGTCGATATCGTCAGCGACTTGATCGAACACGGCTGCGAACATCTCTCGCTTTTCAATCTTGCGGGTCGCGCTACGTATTGTCTGAACGATTTTGAAAACGCGAAACGATTGCTGCAGCACGCGCGGGAGCGCAGCGCGATTGACAAGCAGGGCGACGAATACCTGCGCGAACTGGAAGTCGCGCGCACACGTTGGCGATCGGAACTGGAGTTTCGTCAGCGGGATGATGCCGGTAGCGAACCGTTGCCCCGCGTGCGCATGAGAACGACTCAGGGCGACGTGCTGCTGGAACTTTTCGAGAACGACGCCCCCCAGACGGTCGGCAATTTTGTGCAACTGGTCGAGTCCCGTTTCTACGACGGCCTTGTATTCCATCGCGTGGTGCCGAACCTGATGGCACAGACCGGGGATCCGACAGGCAACGGGTTCGGCGGACCCGGCTACGCGATCTACGACGAAGTTTCCAAACAGAACCGGCATCACTTTCGTGGCTCGTTGTCGATGGCGAAGACCAAAGAACCGAATACGGCCGGTTCACAGTTCTTCATTACCTTTCGCCCTGTCTCGGAACTGGACGGCAAACATACCGTTTTCGGCCGCGTGGTCGACGGGATGGAGGTCATCGCCAATCTGCAGAAACGCGAGGCGAATAGCCCGTTGGAACCCGATCGAATCTTGACGGCCGAAGTCGATTACAAACGGCCGCATGAATATCGTCCAAACAAGGTCCGTTAGTGCCTGCCCACAATCAAGACGTTCTGACGGACATCCTGTCCGTCAGAACCGTCTTGGACGGACATCCAGTCCGTCAGAGCCTTCTTGGATCGACATCAACCCCAGTTGTTGGGGGGCTGCGACGCGCGGTTGCGCTGGTCGGATTTTCGGGCCACGAAACGTCGCGGCAGGACACTCGTTTCCGGGCGTAACGGATATACCGGACGACAACGATGGTCGCCCCGCAATTTAACATCCCCAAGCAGCGGCGAGTGACCGACCGACCCTGACCGGCAACGGAAGGGTTGGAAAGGGGTAGGCGAATCGCTCCCGGAGCGCAGCCTGGGGATGAATGGGGACGACTTTGGCCGAACTTGAACAGACCGACGAGGAACTTGCGGCGGAAGCGGCGCGGGAAGGCTCGGATGGTCCGGCGTTCGTCGACCTGATGCGCCGGCACCAGGAAAGGATCTGGCGGATCTGCTATCGCCTGATGGATAACGCGGAGGATGCCAGCGACGCCGCCCAGGAAGTTCTCGTGCGGATGTTCGTGGCCCGGCACAAATTCTCCGGACTGAGCCGTTACACGACCTGGCTACACGCAATTGCCGTACGCACTTGCCTGTCGCTGCGACGTGGACGGGGGCGCCGCCAACGGCATGAATCGCTTGCACAACAGGAACAGATCGCTCAACAGCGATCGCAGGTCTCCGACGAAGGACCGCGACAGTCGCTCGATCTGCGCGAAATGCTGGGAATTCTGGAGGAGGAAGACCGAGCGATTTTGATCCTGAAGTACGGCGAAGGTTACAGCCACGAGGAATTATCGGAAATGTTCCAGATCTCGGTGAGCGCCTGCAAGATGCGAATCAGTCGTGCGTGCGCGAAGCTGCGTGGGGCTTTTCCGGAGCAGAGATTTGACGACGAGGAGTCCCCATGAGCCGCAACCTGCTCGACGACCTGTCCCAGGCCGAGATTCCACCGCTCCCGGAGCGACTTCCGGAATCGGTTCATCGGCGCATCAATGACCAGCTGTTAGTTCAACATGTTTTCGATTTTCTGATTCAAGGAATTGCCGTCGCGCTGCCCCAGATGCTGCTCCTCCTCAGCGGTGCCGTTTGGTTCAGCTTGACGGGGACCGACCTGAAAACAACAGACACTTCACGAAAGGAACCTGAAAATGAATGAATCGCTTTTCAACCTGATTGCGCAGACCTCCGGGGACGGCAGCCTGCCGCTTACCGACAATGTCCAGGAAACAACCAATGCCGTCTGGAACAGTTTTCATCTGATCTGGACGCCGTTGATCCATTTGGCGCCCAAAGCATTCTTTGCCGCACTCGTGATGATTGGGGGATATCTGGCCGCCAGGCTGGTCGCTCGAATCGTCACGCTGATTACGGAACGGATCGGGTTGCAAAGGATGGCGGAAAATGGCGGGTTCGTCACCTCCATGCGGCATGTCGGGATCCATCGCACCGTTCCCCAGGTGATCGGTACGATCGCGTTCTGGATGCTGTTGTGCGTGTTTATGGTTGCCGCTGTCGACATTCTTGACCTGCCCACGCTGAAAGGGGCCATCGATCGGGTGCTCAGCTACGTGCCCAATCTGTTGGTTGCCTCCATTGTCGTGGTCGTGGGATTGCTGCTGGCGGCCTTTCTGCGCGGCGTGGTGGCGACCAGCGCCGATCGCGTGGGGATTCACTATGCACAGCAGCTGGCCACCGCGCTGTATTGGATTCTGGCACTGATGACATTCAACGCCGCGCTGAACCAGATGGAGATTCAGATCAAGCTGTTCAATGAGATCGTGTTGATCCTGTTGGCCGGCGGCGCGCTGGCGTTCGGGCTGAGCTTTGGCCTTGGAGGGCGCGATGTGATGGCCGGAATCCTGGCGGGATATTATGTCCGTCAACGATTCCAGTCCGGTGATCATGTCAGCCTCGGTGCTCTGGAAGGCGTGGTCCGCGAAGTGGGGCCGGTGGCGACGATCCTGGAGATCGAGGAAGAAGGGATGATCCATCGCCGCAGCGTGCCGAATGCCAGGATGTTGAACGAAGCGGTGCGATAGACTCAGGCGAGGTCAAGCGCGAGGTCGGTGTGCTGGCGAAGAAGTTGCAGTTCACCGACCAGCCCCGCCACTTCGTCCGTCGACGGGTTGCCGGAGTCGGACAGTACGGACAGCAGGTCATTGATTCTCTGCAATCGACCACAGACTTGTCCGACCATGCTGTTCGGCTCCTCGGCAGCCTTGGCCGCCATCGGGCTGCCGTCCATTCCGGCAAGGAAAATCGCGGTATGGACCGACACCGAAAGTAAGGTGTCAATTCGCTGATTGGCGGTGCGAGCATCGAAGTCGCGTAATTCGGAGAGAATCTGGTCGGCGATCAGCTGCATATCTCCTAATTCGGCGACCAAATCCGCTGGCAATTGCTCCGGCTCCGGTGGCGATACCGCCGGCGTTGGATCGATCGGTGGAGTTTCCTGGCGTACGACCGCGGTTTGCGGAACAAGTCGCTGATCGGCGCCGGCGATTGCTTTCATGACGGCGGCATGGACTTCTTGCTCGTCGTCCTCGTCCATCGGCAGGTTGTAGCGGGCGAATCGATCGTCGACGGAGGAAATTTTTCACGGAGGTCGGCGGCGACAGCGGGTAATTCGGCTGGCGTGTTCGAAGGTGTCGCATTCGCGTTCGCCTGCGCGACATCGGGTACCGTCGCATTCGGCGGTGCTTGCGCCGGCGAAAGCGCTGCCGGGTCGACGAGATCGCTTTGTCTCGATTCCAGTTCGCTCGTGGCCGCCATGCTCGGGACTGTATCGGATCGGACGCTCGATGGTCTGTCGGCGTTACGAGCGAATTGGGTCGACCATTCATCGATTTGAGCCCCTGCGGCGCGCACACGTGTCGGAACCGCGACGTCAGGCGGCGAGCCTTGCTCAATGGTGGATATTCTGCCTTCAGTGGGCACCGGGCTTACCGGTTTCGGGACGCCTCCGCTCGAAGTTTTTCCAACCAATCGCCGTTCATTCTGGGCAACGTAAGGACCTCGGAAGGCCCAGGGCGACCATGGCGCGGGCGAACGATTACGATGACTTCGGAGTCGTCGTCCTGGTCAGGCGATTGGCCGGCAACAACGCTTTGCCCAAACTCGCCGAGGCTCGATCGGCCTGCGGGGGAATGACCGCCCGACGCCTCGCCTTCGCGTCGGTCCGGGAGTCTCTGTTCCGCAAGAAGTTGGGGTTCGGTGACCAAGCGTTCGAGTCCTACCTTTGCCAACTGCCAATGCAACGATTCCAGAGCAGCATAGATTCCCTCGCGGTCCGTCGGGTCGGCCAGATTGCACACGCCGATCAATCGACCGGCTTCATTGAACAGTCCACCGCCGCTGCGGCCAATCTGTGGTTCGCCGCTGGCGGATAGGTTCGGCGGGCCCTGATAACGGCCGATCGAGGTTATCCGTGAGGGAAAGAGTTGGGGTTGCGAACCCCGATCGCAGCCAATGCTATACACCGCGTCGCCGACCTGGAATTTGTCGGCGGCAAGCGCGACGCGCACAATGGCGACCGGTTGGCTCGGCCGGCATGTGACCAGCGCAATATCACGACTTAGATCGAGTCCCAACAATTGTCCGTTGACCGTGGCGGTGGTGCCCGGAATAGAGAACAAATCGATGGCGACGTCGCCATTCAGTCGTGTTCCGTCCAGTGCATCACGAAAAATATGCGCGCAGGTCATGATCAGCGCCTCATCGCCATGCTGATCGATCACGGTCCCGCTTCCCTTCGAGACGCCCTTGGAGTCCGTAATCCGTATGCGGACGGTGGCAGCCAGCGCGTTGTCGATGGCGTTGGCCGACGGTTTGCCGGAGGGGAGCGGTTGACCAGCGGTCGCATCGCGCTGTGGTCGCGTGGCAGATTTCTGGCGGGTGGATTGCCGCCGTTCTCCCGCGGGTTCACCCTTCGACGACTCGCCCGAATCCCGACCGGCGAATGGATCTCGGGGCCGCTGTTGGTCGCGCTCGTCATCTCGATGGGATGCCGATCGGGATTTCGGGGCGTTGCGGTCGGCGAACGGCGAGCGTGACGGGAGTGCCGGTTCCCGGCGGCTCAATACCGTCCCGGTGACTTCGGAGTGGCCAGCCAGCCACTCGCGGAGCCGTTCATAACCGGCGGCTCCTTCCCATCGATCGATCTCGCGGCCACCAACCATCAGCAGTAGAGTTGGGAAACGGCGCACCCCGTACTCCTGGCAGCGCCTCGGCGTCTCCGGCCCATTCCATTTACGGATAGTAAAACCGTCCTCCCGCAACCGCTCCAGGGTCGATTCCATTGCGATGCACTGTGAGCATCCAGACGAAAAGAACTCGACGAGTTCCAAATCGAGATTCGCGCCTGCCACGGCGCACAACAGGCCCAACGAAAAAGTGACCATTGTTCCCTCCATGGAAATCCGCGCGATTCACGACGTTCGTGGTGTCGGAATCTTCGCAATTGGGTCCAGCCGCGACGTCCTGTCGCGCGCTGCGTGGGTCGCACGCCAACCAATGTGTCCCGGATCGCCATTTCAAACAAGACCAGTTTGGATCCTGGCTGCTAGCAGCATTATCAGCGACTTCAGGTGCCAGGGGAAAACGACCTGCGCGACCAAAATCAGTCGCGGACCACCGAACTCGAATTGGCCTGCGAAATACGATGGCATACGTCGGGCGTCGCCGACAGCGTCAGGCGATCTCCTGCCGCCAGAACCACCTCACCCGAAGGATGCATTCGCCGCTCGCCGCTCGCCGCCGATTCATGACAAAGTGCCGACAAGCCGCCCATCCGCTCCAGGTCCGCGATCGATTGCCCTGCCAGTTGCGTCTCGGCCGCAATGTCAATCTGCAGAATCAATACCAGATTTTCGCCGACATAGAAGCTGCCGACGACCGACGGATCGACGGCCGCCATCGCAAACGCCGGCGCCGCCAGCGCCGACGTGCTGAACGTGGTCTTGATGCCGAATCCCGATCGGATCTTGCTGGCAAGACCGGCATCGAACATCCGCAGTACGACGCGAATGTCGGGGCGAATGTTGCGGGCGCTGAGCGCCACCTCAAGGTTCGACAGGTCGTTGTCGGTCGCCGCGATGATGCTGCGAGCCTCCCGGATGTTGACCTGTTCGAGCACCGAAGGCGCGGAAACGTCGCCCGTCACGATCTGGACGCCGAGTCGTCGCGCCTCGTCGAGAAATCGGCTCGATTCGTCCCGCTCGATGACCACCACATGCTCCCCAAGACGTCGCAATTGTTCCAGGATGCGAATGCCGACGTGTCCCAGGCCGCAGAGCACGATATGGTTCTTCATGCGCATTTTCCTTCGATCAAAAAACTGTTCCAGGCGAGCATGCAGGATGTAATCGGTGATCATCGCCAGCGTCGCGGTCATCAAAGCGGCACTGGATAGCATCAACAGAATGCCAAAGACCTTGATGCCCCTGGGAGCGTCCTTGAGATGATAATCCCCGTACCCCGTCGTGGTCATCGTCGTGACGACGAAGTACAGTGCGTCGATCCAGGAAAGGGCAAGTGCGGCGCGAAAAACGACCACGCCTGCCGCCATCAACAGCAGCGCCAACAATACAACTATGAGGAATCTCCGACGCACGCCGCAAGTTCTAGTCCATCGCTGAAAAGCGGTCAAGCAAAGAAAGCCAGACACACAACCGTTGACAAGAAAGCCAGACACACAACCGTTGAAAAGACCAAACTCCAGACACCCATCCATTGAATCACGACCAAATTCCAGACACTCATCCATAGTTTAGGTATAGCTCGATCGCGTGCCTCGCTGGTGCACCGCGGAGAATCCGCCGTTTGAGTGTCGCACGCCGCCAGCAGTGACGCTCGGAAACGAGCGTGGAATTACGTGCCGCGGCCGCAGGAGACCTTCGACCCAACTCCGACCGTCAGGTGAAGACCTCCCTGCTGGCTCGGATGCCTTGAATCCAACGTCGGTTGTTTCGTCGCATGGGCTCGGCCATCTTATCGGGGTGCCCAATGGCCCGGTGAA